>Ga0209491_10000636_pt1 | contig 70646 bp, 72 predicted proteins | sample BON02_FD_187213 | JGI IMG/M metagenome (GOLD analysis project Ga0209491, IMG submission 187213) | Freshwater microbial communities from Lake Bonney liftoff mats and glacier meltwater in Antarctica - BON-02 (SPAdes) (version 2) | ecosystem: Environmental > Aquatic > Freshwater > Ice > Glacier... | reverse complement strand
ACAGCAGGGCATTAACTTACATTGTTGAAAAACAGAATATGCATATTGTTGTAATCTTAGATTAGATTTTGATTCAGAACCGTCTATTTTTGGAAAATTATAAAAATCATTTTCACTTTCTGTAGAAAGATCAATTGGCGCACGCATAGTAAAATAAGAATTTTGATTATTATGAGCATCTAGATAATTGTAGCTCAATAAATATATTATGATGAAAAATATAGATAATTTTTTCATAGAGTCTATTTTTTATAACAATGATTAATATATTTATGTAGTAGAATACATCATGTTATAAAATATGGTCAAGCAATATATGAAACTTACTTGAAGTTTATTTATTGAAAAAACATGAGTAATGATTTTCTGAAAATGAAGAAAAAATAACTGACAAAAAGTATTGAATCGAATCGATCTAAAAATCCACCATGACCGGGCAGAAGCTTTCCGGAATCTTTTACTCCGGCAGATCGCTTAAGGTATGATTCGAAAATGTCTCCGGCAAAAGCAACGACACAAATAATTGTGCTCACAAATAAACTGCTTAAAAAGCTGGACGCAAGGTCTGAAGACCTTATGAAAACAGTTAGAATTATTGTGGTAATGTATCCACCAATAGCACCTTGCCAAGACTTACCAGGACTAATCGATGGAATTATTTTATGAGTTATCCAAATTTTACTGTAAATTTTACCAAAAATATATGATGCGCTATCAAAAGTGAAAACGATTATGAAAAGATGGTAGAGTAAGATTTTGTAGCATGAACTTTGATTAAAATAGATCAAAATCAAACAAGGAATAATTGGATAGACCGGAGCAATTATTAAAAAAAACTGAGGTGAATTAAGTAAAATTTGCTTGAGTTCGTAGAGCATGCAACCAAGTGCAATAATAAGTAATCCTGAAAAAATAAAGGGTGGGCAGTAAAAAAAAAGTGTCCAAAAACTGAAGCCAAGAATTGCAGCAGTTATAATCCGGACTATGAAATTATTCAGTTTAATAGTTGGCATCATATTGATTCTCTTGTTTGGTAAAAGCATTTTCAATATATTTTATTTTAAATGTATCACCATAAGTTTGCAAAAGAGCTGCATCGAATCGACATACTTTATTATAAAGTTGTTGCTCTGCGATAAAAGTTTGTGCGGTTTTTATAATTTTCGATTGTTTACAAGGGCTGATAAGTTGGCCCATAGGAATTGTCATTGATCGACGAGTTTTAACTTCAACAAAAACATAGAGTTCTTTTTTGTGAGCTATGATATCAATTTCACCAAAAAATTTACGATAATTAACTGCTTGTATGATAAATCCTTGCTCCTGCAAAAATTGAACAACAAATTTTTCGCCTTTATTTCCAAGCTCTAGATTTTTCATTTATCCAATAAGTTTGCGAATGCGAGATTGTTTTGATTCTGGAACCACAGGTTTTTGAGCTGTAGCAAGTTGCAATGTAAGATCAGCTATTTTTTTATCTAATTCTGGAATCGTTAGTTCAAATGTTCTCGCTATATAATCAAGTCTCATTTGGACAGCTTTATAATTTTTTTTGCGCATGTAAAAATTATAAATATAAACTTCACTCTCATATAGTTTTGTATAGCATTCTTGCATAATATCGTGAGCTTCTTTGACGAGATCAGGATTTTTTGCTTTTTTTAAGAATTCTTTTACCAGCTTAATTGTTTTTTTTGTATTCGTTTGATCTTTGTCTGGAGCAAGTGAAACTTCGAACATACAAGCCACAGCTTTGTATAAAACATATTCGGTTTCACTACTTCCTGGATACATAACATTGAAATCTTCATACAATGTTGCAGCTATTTCGATATGATGCATTTTATAATGAGTGTCTGCTAATTCTAATTTATACTGTTTAACACCAGCGTGATTATCAGAAAGTGCAATTAATCTATTTAAAGTTTCGATGATCATGGCTAAATCCATTTTGTGTGTTTGGATATAATCATAAACATCTTCAAGTTGAGATAGATTCAGCTTTTTTAAAGGTCGGTTCGAATGAGGACAGCGAGGGATCGCCTTAAGTTTGTCGCCAAGTTGATTAAGAACCGGTTTGCTTTTAGCAGGTTTTACTTTTTCTTGTTGAGTTGTCGGTTCTTCTGAGGTAGGTTCTTTTGAAGTTAATTCTTTTGAAGTTAATTCTTCTGGAGTTTGCTCTGGGGTGTTAATAGACTCCATTAAAGGATCCAGAATAGTTACTGAGGCAAATATATTCGTGTGTAATGCGCAAAACATGTTGAAGAAAGCAAGAGAGAGTAAATGTTTTTTCTTATTCATGAAAAACCTTTTTTTATATTTTTTTTGCACATGATAGACTACAATACATCTAATGTAGTTAGCATAGCATACAGCATGGTTTATGCAAGAAGGGGGCCTGTAATTGGTACAGCCTATTTTAAAACAAGGAATTTATATGATAGATGATATTTTAAAAATATTGAAAAATATGGGATCATTGAAAGAATTTGATCGAGAAGAATTATCTAAAAGTGCTTTGGACCAGGGGGTTTCAATTGAATCATACCTCGTGCAAAATAAAATTATCACATCCCTGGATTTGGCAAAAGCATATAGCAAAAACTTTTCGATTCCCTTGGTAGAGTTTGTAACCGAAGAAATGGCTAATCCAGAAATGTTAGCAAAAATCCAGTTTAATTTTTTGCGTCAAAATGTTGTTATGCCGATTACTTTAAATAATAAAATTACAATATTAGTTGCAGATCCACTTAATTTAGCATCTATCGATGAGCTATCGATGTTAATTGAAAAAAATGCATCAACAGCAATCGCAACAGTTGGAACAATTATCGATGGTATTAATCGATATTATCCGCTTGAAGGCGCTAAAAAAATGATGGATGACCTAGAAGAAGATACCAATCTTTTAGAAAATGGCCTTGATTTAAGCCAAGTTGAAGACCAAGATATTTTAAGCATGACCTCACAAGCACCGGTTGTAAAACTTGTGAACCATATTTTATTTCAGGCAGCTAAAAGATCCGCATCAGATATTCATATCGAGCCGTTTGAAAAAGAGGTTTTGGTTCGTTATCGAGTTGATGGAATTATGTATGTTGCATTTTCTCCACCAAAAAGAATTCAGGCTGCTTTGATTTCTCGTCTTAAAATTATGGCAAATTTGAATATTGCAGAAAAAAGATTACCTCAAGATGGACGCGTTGAGATTAAAGTCTCGGATAAAGCTTTTGATATTCGTGTTTCTATTTTACCTGTCATGTATGGCGAACGTGTTGTTATGCGTTTATTGGATAAAAGTAAGGCTTTTTCATCATTGGAAGATTTAGGATTAAGTCCTGCAAATGCTCAGATGATTAACCAGGCAATTGCAAAACCGAATGGAATTATTTTAGTTTCAGGTCCTACCGGATCTGGTAAAACAACAACTTTATATTCGATTGTTTCTAAATTGAATTCACCAGAATTAAATATTATTACGGTTGAAGATCCAGTTGAATATCAGATTTCTGGAATTAATCAGGTGCAGGTTCAAAGCAAAATTGGATTTACTTTTGCAGCGGCATTGCGTTCAATTTTACGACAAGATCCAGATATTGTTATGATTGGTGAGACTCGTGATGTTGAAACCGCTCAGATTGCGGTTCAAGCAGCTTTGACTGGTCATTTGGTATTAAGTACTATTCATACAAATAATGCACCAGCTACGATCACTCGTTTAATTGACATGGGCATAGAACCTTTTTTGATTTCATCTTCGCTCTTAGCGGTTATTGCACAAAGACTGGTTCGTAAGTTATGTGAGTTTTGTAAAATACAATATACTCCGATGCCAGATATGTTAAAATCAATTGGAATATCATTAGAAAAAGCTGAAAAAATTACTTTTTACAAGCCTGTTGGATGTGAAAAATGTTTAAATCTTGGTTATAAAGGTAGAATGCCACTTTTTGAAATTATGGTTATGACTAATGCTTTAGCTCGATTAATTATTGAAAAAGTAGATGCTAATATTTTACGAGCGCAAGCTATAAAAGATGGTATGACTTTATTGGTTCAAGATGGTGTTTGGAAAATTGAATTAGGCCAAACAACGATTGAAGAAGTTCTTGCTGTTTCAACCATGCAAGAAGATTAAGAATCAAATAGATTTTTTTAAGGAGCAAAAATGTTTAAATTTCTATTTTTATTAATTTTTTTGAGTAATTTTTATTGTGTGAATATTGCTTCAATGGATGCAGAAATGTTTACAAACAATACAGGACATCAAATTATTGAAACAGGTTTGGAAATTCGATCAGAAGCAATATTACGATCTGAAAAACGAGAAAAAATGATGACAGCAATAAAAAAATCAGAATCAGATTATAAAATAATTCAATCGCTAGCATCAGGCCCTTTTTATTTTTATGAAGAGAAAACAAGAGTTACAAAAGAGCTTAATGACGAAATACAATCTTTTTTGTTAGATGATTCTCTTTCAGATAAAGATTTTAATAATGGTGCAAAGGTCTTACGGAAAATTAAAAGAGATGACACTTTTTGTTACAAAGTTCCTCAGTGTTGTAAAATAGCCTGTATGTTTGCAGCGTGTTGTCCTATTATAAGTTTCTCTTGCTGTTGCGGTTTTGATAAATATCGTGTAGGTCGTGTGTATAATTCTTGTGCTCCAGATGACTATGAAAGAGCTCATGACAATGTTATTAAGGCAATAGTATTAATGGAAAGAGATTAAAGTTAGATTAATGAAAGATTATATATTTCAAAAGAAAGAATTTTTTTATGTTTAAATTTTTGTGGATTGTTATTTTTTTGAGCAATTTTTTTTGTGTGGATATTGTTTCAATGGATGAAAAAAAATCTACAAATCTTAATACGCAAATAGAAGAAAAATCAAGACAAGAAGTGTTGACTGATAGACTCTCAAGTGAAGTACTGGTTGATCCTAAAGTGAAAAAACAAGAACTTATTCAAGCTATGAAAACATCATTAGATGAATGGGTAGAAACAGAGCGTAAGTTTCCATTAATAGCTTCAGATTCTGAAGGTCGATTAAAACAGGTAGATATTCTAAATAATCTTAATAACACAAGAGACAAATTCTTATTAGCAAAGTATGCATCAGTAGAGCTTCAGCAAAAAGGCTTGAAAGTATTAAAAAAAATCAAAAGATATGATTGTTTATATCATGATTGTCCGAAATGTTTTTGTTTCATAGTTAAATGTCCAGTTATTTGCCCAATTGGTATATGTATGTGTCTTTGTAACTTAAATATGGCGGATGATTTTTTAGGAAAACATTTGGTTGATGGTGATAAAACATATGAAAGAGAATATCAAAATGCTTTTAAAGCCATAAGGCTTATGGAAGTAGAGTCTATGGTAATGGAAAGAGATTAAAGATTATATAAATCAAATATAAATTGTTGTATTATGAAACATTTTTTTTATCGTTTTTTTTTATTATTATTTAGGTTGTTTGCTGGGTGCTTACTTGGAAGCATTATCCTTTTATTTTATGCATCGCGTAGTCAATTAGTGCATCAAGAGATAAAAAAATCGGTAAAGACTTTATTTGTCAAAAATTTTGATTGCGACTGGAATGGAGAAATTCATGATGTCGATCTACTTTCTTGGCACATTGAGTTTAGTAATGTGTTGATATTACCTTGTAATCAAGAAGATGCGTGGTCTTTGTATTCAGATAAAATCAAAATATCTGGCTCATGGTTACACTTTTTATTATATCACCGTTTTTCTTGTCATGTTTTGTTCGAAGATATGATTGTTTCTGAAAAACAGATTGATGATAGATCTCATTTCATGTCAACCATGTCTAAAATGTTTTCAGGCTCATTACCAGCAACAGTTTCTTTCGATTATACAACCATCAAAGAGGGTCAGTTTGTTGTGCAAGATGCAACGGGTGATGTTCAAACATCATGTACTTATAATTGCCAAATGAGTCAAGAACGTGATGGCTTACATACACAGTTTAATTTTTTAGATGCAGACTTTACTTATAAAAACACAGTTGTTTTTGAAAAACTGTACGGAAACCTTGTTTCAATTATTCCGTATGATTTTAACATGCAGGAAATCTACACTCGCGTGGATTGTCGATTGTCGATTCCACGATTGAAAGAGAAAGGCCAATGCTTTTTTGTTGGAGATTTGTATGCAGGTCGAGGGGCATTTGTTGTTTCGAACGAAGACCAATCGTTTATTGTGGAACCTTTAAAGTTTCGATTTAAAAAAAATTCTACACCAATGACATGTTCGATTAATGTAGATTCTGATATTTTACAAGAAATTGGATTCAATCATATTTTGGCAACAGAACTTTCTGGAAACTCAGCAATTACTTTTACCGGAGATTTGCAAAATTTACAATCGAGCATACAAGGTAAAATTGAATTCAATGATTTGTTGTATAAAAATAATACGATTGTTGATCATGCATTTTTCACATTTGCTCAAGAAAATAAAGGATATCTTACAAAGTTCTTTGTTGAAAACGAAGTTTTACTTAAAGGTCTTTGGCTTTATAATGAAAAAAATTGGAACTTTAATGTTTCTAATAGTTCTGAGTTGCAACCATCATGGGCTCCTTATTGGAAGGTTCCATTAGAGCAAGGGACTCTTTCTGGGACTATTGATTCTTTGTATAACGTCAAAGCTGATTATCGCATGCACATGCAAAGTAAGAAGCTCGATAAAGAAACAGAGCTTGTTGGTTCGTTTAGTTCTTCATCGCAAGATTTTAAAGCAAAAGCATCATTTTTAGATAAAGAATATGAATGTGTTGTTGGATTTGATCCAGTGCCTCATCTTGTTAAGTTAGGTTGCTCTTCAGAAGAAGAAACATTTATAGATTTACATGAAGATCAAGACTCATCACAGGGAACAATTGGGTTTGTAGGATTTAATTTTATTAAAAATCTATTATCAAATGATTACAAATCAAGCTTTTCACAACCAGGAAAATTTAATATGACCGGTAACCTTGCGGGTGGTGGTTATGCTGCACAGGTAACAACAGATAATGCTCATATTCGAATCCCTTCTTTGTATAATGTTATTCAAGAGTTTAAATCAACAACAACTTTTGATTTAATTGGTCGGTCCATCACCATCGATGACATGGTCATGAAATTATATGAAGGAACGGTTAGGTCAGATCACTTCATCAGTTATTTTGATGCACAAGGAAATGTTTCTTTCTTACATGCACCATTATTTTTAGATAGTGTATTAATGAGTTGGCATAAAGGTATCTTTGGAGTTTTGTCAGGAAAAATTTTTTTATCTCAACAATTTGAAAATAAACCTTTATTGCAGGGAAATTTAATTTTAGATAAAGCACAGCTTAAGGGGAATATTTTTTCAACTGAGTTTCAAGAGCAACTTTTGAGTGCCACAGATTCATCACCAGGATTTGATATTGATTGTATTCTTGATGTTAAAATAGGAACAAAAGATCCTGTGATTATTTCAACATCTTTTTTAGAAGCAAAAGCTCACCTTGATTTGCATATTGTAAACAATCTTAAACAGCCAGAGATCGAAGGCTCTATTGATTTAGTTTCCGGAGAATTAAAGTTTCCTTACAAGTCGCTATTTTTAACGCACGGTCAAATTATTATTGCACCTAAAAATTCAACAGAACCAACCATTGATTTTGTTGCAAAGGGTAAGGTAAAGCGTTATGACATTACCATGAGAGGAACCGGAACGATGATGGATCAGCAGATTCATTTCGAATCATCACCATACCTAACTGAAGAGCAGATTGTTTCACTTTTAATACTTGGATCCCAAGATAGTTCATTAAATGTTGTAATGCCTACAATACTTATGCAAAAATTACAGGAGATTGTTTTTGGTCCTGCATTATCACAATCAAAATTAGATGTTTTGTTTCACAGGCTATTACAATCGTTTAAAAATATTCGTATATTCCCACAATTTACGAATCAAACAGGCCGTGGTGGTGTACGAGGAGTTGTTGAAGTTGACGCAACAGACAGGTTACATGGACGCATAGATTCAAACTTAATGCAGCTTGAAGATACAATATTTGAAGCAGATTATGCTTTAACTGACGATGTAACCGTACGAGCTATAAAAGATGGACCAAGTACTTACGGTGGAGAGGTTGAAATGCGATGGAAATTTTCATAAAAAGATTATCATTGATTGTTCTTTTAAGTTGTCAGGTCCTGTATGACTTTGCGTTTAGCCAAGCTTATTTCGCTCCTGGTGACAACTTAACAACAATCTTCATTGATCTTGTTGATTCAGAAGAAAAAAGCATTCACGGCGCAATTTACATGTTTACCGATAAAAAAATTGCTCAGGCCTTGGTCAATGCACATCAAAGAGGTGTCGATGTCCAAATTGTTATTGATCAGGTTTCAATGAACAGTTATGGCAAAGTTAAATTTTTAAAAGAAAATGAAGTTTCTGTCTTAGTTCATAGAACTGAAGAGTTTAATCCATATACCATGGCATTGATGCATAATAAATTTTTCATATTTGGATGCAACAAAAATAAAGCACCATTGCTTTGGACCGGTTCATGGAATTGTACGGTACGAGGCACCAGTTATAATGATGAAAATGTAATCATTATAGATGATCTGGGTCTTATAAAATCATTTACAGAGAATTTTAATCGATTGCAAGATAGACTTGCTCGTTAATAGTTTTTTATTTTTTTTTAATTCAATTTTATATTATTGCTCGTTTGTTGGAGCCGGGGTACTACCATTGATCAACTTTTGAAGTTTTTCATCAATTGGACTGGTGAATTCATAAGCAATGTTTTTATAAGTGAATTCTAAATTTTGTGCATGCAAAGCATGATACCCAATTTTTTTAGATACAATTCCATAGGTTGTATCACCGAGCAATGAGTGACCAATTGCTTTGAAGTGAACGCGAATTTGATGGGTTCTTCCTGTTTTTGGTTTCACCTCTACTAAGCTATAAGTATCAAAATATTGTAAAACTTTATAGTGGGTGAGCGCATCTCGTGCGGATGAGTTTTCTGGAATTGAAGTAAAGCAATGCATAATATTTTTTTGCACTGGGTGCCTACTAATGTATAGATTAATAGATCCAGATTCTTCTGGATGGCCCTGAACCAGAGCAATGTATGTTTTTTGAATTTTTCTATTTTTAAACATATGAGTAAAACCAAGATAAGCTTCATTCGTTAAAGCAACAATCATAATGCCTGAGGTGTTTCTGTCGAGACGATGAACAATGCCTGGGCGTGCTGCATCGCCAACATTAACAATCTGCGGGTACTCTTGTATTAACCAATCTGTCAGTGCTATATCAGCATAACTTTCTTCTGGTGGGTGCACGACAAGACCAACCGGTTTGTTGATTATTAAAAAATCTGAATGTTCTGCAATAATGGTAACACCAATGTCAGAAGGAATTTTTTTTGATGAGCGTGATGATGGCATTGGAATTGAAAGTAAAGTGATAGTGTCATTATCTTTAATGATGTAGCTAGGCTTTGCTTTTTTAATATGATTTATGAAAACTTGTTGATTGTCTAAAAGCTTTTTTATAACGCTACGAGAAAGATCAGGCAGGTGTTGGCTCAAAAAAATATCTATTCGTTGGCCAGCTTGTTCCTGAGAAATTTTTACAGAAAATTTTTTGTTTTCTTGAATGATGTCTTGAATTTTCATAAAATCTTTTTTTGTACCTGCTTGGAAAATTTTTTATATTTCAGATAACTATGTGCACGAGCCTTTCTTGCATTTATTTTCAATGTATGTCAAGGTTTAACTAAAGTCAAATTGGCAAAAAATATTATTATAATAATGAGCCTTTTCTATATCTGCATTAAGAGACTGAGGTGATGATGGTCAGCCAAAAAATTTTAGACAATGTCGCTCTTCATATTCAGGAAGTTGTTGAGCAAGAGACTGTCTATAGCAAAAATTTAATTGAACAGTTAAGCCTAGCCCATCATGCCGATGTTGCTCAACTTATCAATAGTCTAGATGAACCTTATAATGTTCAACTTTTTTTACTTTTAAATCGATCATTACAAATCGATGTTTTCTATGAACTTCATCATTCTTTGATGAAGGTTGTTTTATCAAAATTAAACATCGAAGATAAATCGAATCTTTTAAAGAATTCGTATGCAAATGAGATTACTGATTTATTTGATTTTTTATCTGATGAAGAGCTAAAAGGTTGTCTTGATGTTTTACACAAGCAAGATCGTCAGCAAGTTTTATCTTTAATGAAATTTGCACCAGACACCGCTGGTGGTATTATGAACGTCGACGTTATTTCGTTGATGCAAAATTTCACTGTTGCTAAAAGTATTTCATTGTTACAACGTTTAAGCCCAGAAAGAGATTTGCACCGTCATATTTATGTGACAGATGAAGAAAATCGTCTTGTAGGTGTCATTAAGCTTGAAGACCTTGTGCTAAAGAGTCCAGAGACAAGACTAGGCTCTATTTTGAGAGAAGTTCCTTTTGTTGCAACGGTTAATCAAGATCAGGAAGAAATCGCAAACAAGATGGCTCACTATGGAATGATGATAGCTCCTGTAGTTAACAACAAAAATTATTTACTTGGTGTTATTACCGGAGAAATTTTAGTTGATGTTTTACATCGAGAAGCCCAGGAAGATGTTCAAAAAATGTCTGGTTTCTTTTTAAGCCAATCATATTTAGAGACATCAACGATCAACATAGTTTTTCGTCGCGGTATATTTTTAGCTTTATTACTTTTAGCAGAATCTTTAACAAGTGTGATTATGAGCAGCTTTGAAGCAACTTTATCAACATTTTTATTTTCTTTCATTGCTATGCTTGTCAGTACCGGTGGAAATACGAGTAGCCAGACTTCAGCAATTGTTATTCAGGGTTTGTCATCAGGTGAGATTAATGATTCAAATGTGAGAAAGTTTTTAAAACGAGAATTCTTAATAGGATTTGTTTTAGCAGTGTTTTTATCAATTATTTCTTTTGTTCGGATTTATGCATTCTACCCATCTTTTTGGGGTAGCATGGTTGTAAGTTTATCCCTTGGTATAATTGTATTCATGTCAGTTATCTTTGGTTCTGTTTTGCCAATATTGCTAAAAAAATTCAATATTGACCCTGCATTTTTTGCAGGACCATTCCTTGCAACAATTATGGATATTCTTGGAATCTTGGTCTATTGCTATATTGCATATTTAATTTTACATTAAAATATAAAAAATCTTGACAAATAGACCGTAGAAATCTATTCTATAGATAGTATTTGAAAACAAATACTCATTTCTTTCTTGGAAATTTGAAATTAATGAGCCGCTAGCTCAGTTGGTAGAGCAACAGCCTTTTAAGCTGTGGGTCGTTGGTTCGATTCCAACGCGGCTCACCAGTTTTTATTACTGATGAAATATACGTCCCCATCGTCTAGCCTGGTCCAGGACACCGCCCTTTCACGGCGAAAACAGGGGTTCAAATCCCCTTGGGGACGCCAATTTTATCTCGCAAGAGTTTAAGTTGGAGTTAATAAAAAATTCGATTATAAAAAAAGAAGTAAGATCATATAAAAATGGCGTTACTTCTATTTTTTTTGTTCACAATACTATTTTTTATGGTTTATTAATTTACTTTTATGATAAGCTCTTATTTTATATCCCGTCATTACAATAATAATATTTATTAAAAAATAACGTTTTTATAATTAGAAAGTTTATGAATGTTGATTCTTTACGTAGATGCTGATGCTTGCCCCGTAAAAGATGAAGTTTTTCGCGTGGCTATGCGACATAATTTGCAGGTTTACTTAGTAAGCAATAGTTCTCTTCGTATGACTGTTGATGAAAATGTACATAAGATACGGGTTAGTTCTGATTTTGATGCTGCAGATGATTGGATTAGCGAACATATAAAAATTGGAGATATTGTGATTACTACAGATATCTTACTTGCAGATCGTTGTCTAAAGAATGGTGCTTGTGCAATAAGCCCAGCAGGAAAAGTTTTTAATAATGATAATATAGGTGCTGCAAAAGGAATGCGTGAATTACGTGCTTATTTACGTGAAACAGGGTTAGCTCCAAGTTATAACGCTACTTTTTCAAAACAGAAGCGGTCTCTTTTTTTACAGGCATTAGAAGAGATTATTCAGTCAATAAAAAGAAGTTTTTAGAGTAAACATCAACAAGTATTTATAAAACAATCGCAATGTTAATCATTAACAACTAAAGAAGACACTTCCCTAATTTTTGTACTAATTCTTTATCAGTAGGATGTACTACTTCAATTAAACGTTTTAAAATAAACCTATGTGGCATGGGTGGAATCAAAAAAAGCTCGAAGATCAAAATTTTTGCTCCAAAGATCAGTTTATAGAATGAAGTCAGGGTAATGAATGGCAGGCCATCAAAATGATTATTATTTTCTTAATTTTTGAGTTGGAGTCAATAAAAAATTCGATTATAAAAAACAAGAAGTAATGTCATATAATAATGATGCTACTTCTATTTTTTTGTCCAAATTCAATATTTTGAGCTTAAGTTAATTTTCTACATAAGATTGAAGCATAGGTTGATTTTTTAATACCTACTTAATTATGTATGAGTCTTTGCTTCATTTAGATAGTATCATTTGATTTTTTCGATAAATTATTGTGAAATGCAGCTTGTAAATCAATACACATTTTTTTCATATCAAATGAAAGTATTTTTGTATCAGCGCAAGTAACTAAAAATCCTGAATCACCAATGAATCGTGAAACTATATGAATATGTAAATGATTATCTATGCTACCGCCTGATACCTTACCCTTGTTTAATCCCATGTTCATACCATCTGCTTGTAGATGATCTTCAAGTATGCTCATGGATTCTGTTACAACTTCCATGAGGTTTTGGCGTTGATCAGGAGTCAGATCAGATAAACTTTTTACATGATCATAAGGTATTACCATGACATGTCCCATGCCATATGGTTTTATATTCAGCATTACTGCGCATGTTTCATATCTTTTGATAATTAAATTTTTAATATCATTTTCAATGTTTTCTTTGAATTTAGAGCAAAAAGGACATTCATCTGTTACTTGAGATTCATTTTTTTGAGCCAGATGTTTATGTCGCCATGGTGCATAAAGTTGATCCATTATTTCCCTTTTGTTTTGTTATCTATAAATGATGTTAGCATACTTTTATTTATGAGTGTCTTTTTGTATCAAGAATAAAGGTTGTTTTACATGCTGAAATTTTTATTATTAACATCATTAGTTGCTACGCAAGGATCACTTCCTTTCCTAAATGTGGAAAATAACGAAAACAACACCTGCTATTCTTCATTAGATAGTACTACAGAGTCAGCTCATTCATATAATAATGAATCTTTCATAGTTTATGAGGATGAGGCTAATCAAATATTGTCTTCTTTGTCGAAAGATAAATATTTTCCTTATCAGGATATAATTGTTAACAAAGATGTTTTGTGGAAAGGGCTTGGGCCTGATAACTCATCAAGGTATGATGCAATTCATTCAGTCATTTCAAGTCAATACAATCGTTCTATATCTATGCTTGATGTTGGTGCGAGTAATGGATATTTTTCTATCAGAGCGGTACAAGATTTTCAAGGTCAATCAGTTATGACGGATATGAGTGATCGTTTAACAGATATTTGTCGATTAAATACAGACATTACAAATAAATTAATCTACATAAAAAAACAATTTTCTGCTGAAGATTTAAAAAAGATGGGGTCATCAGTCCATTTTGATCTCATTATCGGCTTGAATGTTTTACATCATATTCCTGAATGGAAACAATTTATTGAAGAGATGTTTAATATTGCAGATACGGTAATAATTGAAACACCACCAGCTGGAGATCCACGTTCATTGTATAAAACGAATATTTCTGCAATTGAAGAAGAAATGGTAGCAAGACAAGGAATTGTTATTGCAAAAACTCCTCGAGTTCTTCCAGGCAAACATCAAAATCTTAAAAAAATGGAATCAGGTTTGAATTTAGAGAATGCAGTAGACCTTGAAGTTGTAGCTTCAATGTATTTGTTTCAAGGCGGTCGAAAAAATGATAATTTTCAAGAAATTAATGTTAATGATTTATCTCAGTTTGAATTGGCTTATCCAAAGAAATAATTAAAATAATATAATAGAGTGCATCAGTTTTTATTGCTATGTAACTTTTAACTGACAATTTATATTATCTAAAAATAATTTAACTTCTATTTTCTGTATAAAATATATTCTATAGATAGTGTTTGAAAATGAATATTCATTATTTCTCTTCTTCACCATTCGGCAAAGTTCAGGGAAGAGGGGAAAGATCATACATATCATATTTTTTATCAAAAAACTTTCTAAGTTCAATGTAAAACACCTTGGGGCTGTTGCATATTTAGCTCAATCATTTAAAATTGTTACTATGTGAGCAATTTATAAATAAAAATGATTGGTGTTATGTATGAGTAACGTTAAGAAAGTTTCATGTTTGGTGTTGAGTTTTTTTGCGATTTTATTTTCATTGACTACATACTCATTTGATTGTTCTTTGCAAGAAGAGCTTGGGTATTATTATAAGTACGGTAATGGATTTGAATCGACAGTAGATGAAATGTTAAAAAGTATAGAGTTAGGATTATCTTCAGATGGTATGGGTTTTTTAGAATATATTAACTTTTTTAAAAAAACAGGTGGTAAGCTTAATTCTAGTATAGATATTACAAGCGATGAGTATGATAGTAAGTTGCAATCAATAGATACTGTGTTAGAGATGTTCACTATGTTAAAAAAGAGTATGAACATACCAGACGAGGTTGAGCTTTATGCTTACTCGAAAGATTCGAGGAAGGATCCAATTGATGCTTTTTATTCTGCAGCTGTTCGTAGAGTTTATATTAATATAAACAATCATTATTCTTTTTCTTTTTATCAATATCTCTTAATTCATGAATTAACACATGTTCAACAACATCAACGATTGGGAAGTATTGGTTACTGGGCCAATCTATTTTCAAAAGAAGGTTCTTTTCTTTCTGAGCGTGAAGCTGACACGGCAGTAGCGAAAGCTGTTTCTTGCCCTGTATGCATGCAAGTCATAGAAGATATTCTTTTAAAACGTGGCGGATCTTCTTCTTTAGGTTATTTATCTTGTTCTCAATTTAGAGAATATAAAGATGAAAAGCAACATTGCGATACTTGCGCTGTTCATTGTGGAAGTACAATCATACATGAGCAATTAAATGAAATATTACCAAAAACAAAAGAATTTAATTATCAGGAACTTTATTTATCAGAAAGAGAGCAACGTATTACATTAAATTATAGTTTCTGTGGATCAGCACAAGATTGTTTATCAACCGTAAGGTTTAAATTATCAGATATGGATCTCAATTATAATTAATTTTTATTTTGAAAATTTGTTTTTAAAGAAAATGGTACTATGCTTTTAAAATAAGTATTTTTATATTTTATTAATTCTAAGGATATCTATATGGCAAATTCTATAGAAGGGTACTTGTGGATAGCAATCGGTTTTTTTCTTGCCATAATTTATGGCGGAAATTTATTGTTACAATTGTTAGCAGTTTGTTTTGGTTTCTATTTAATCTTTAAAGGATTAAGAATACTTTCACTTGACCGTTCAATGTATAACTATTCGCAAGATTTTTTTAATGATAGATTTAAACGATAGTTTATCATAACTTCATTTCTAACAGATGATTATAAAGCCAGATTAACTCTGGCTTTATTTTTTTGAAAATATTGCATAGAGGTCTCTTTTTTTTTTATGATGAAGTATCTAGGTAGGGTTTTATTTTAAAGGGGCTATTTATGAAGAAAAGATTATCAATTAAAGAATTATTTAATGTTGCATGAACAAGCTTGTGTAAAAATTTTACGCATTGGCTTTTTTTATATGGAACTCAATTTATTTTATTCTTTGGGTTTTTAGCATCTTGTCGATTGAGTTTGTTTTTTTTAAATTATTTTTTTGTAGAGTATGACCAACTGTTCATGGTATCGATAACTTCCACAATATCATTTTTTTTACTATTTGCTTTAGTTTCATTTCCTATTATGTATAAACAAAATGCATTGGATGCTGTTTTTAATCGACCAATGAGTGGGTTAGATGTTAATAATCGGTTTTTTTCTTATGCAGTTGCTATGTTTATTTATTGGATGATAGTATCTATGGGACTTTCCCTAGGATTTTCACCAGGAATATTTTTAGCACAACGTTGGAGATTTGTAGGATTACATATTTTAGAGCACGGTGGAAATATTAGAGATGCATTTGCTGCAAGTTGGAATATGACACGCGGATATGTTTTGTTTTTCATAGGAGCTGCATGTGTTCAGTGGGTATTCTTATTATTTTGCGCATCTACTGGAGTTGGTCTCTTTATAGGAATATCTCTACGTGATTTAATGCAAGCAAATATGTATAAGAAATTACATCTAGATTATGATAAAGATCTTTCTGTTTGCTCGCGTGAGTCATAGTTTTATATTTATAGATTTGTGTTAAAATCAAGGTGTGTAATTTAAATTTTAATAAGTTAGGTTTTTTGATGAATAATAAAAATGAGTTATCAATTTTAAAAATATTTCATATGGCATGGTATGATATGAAAAGTAATATATCAACATGGCTCTATTTAATTAGCCTTAGTATGTTAATTGTTTTTCTATTAGTTTATTTATCAGAAAATGTTACATGGTTTTATATCGACATAGATTTATTTAAATGTATTTATTCTACGTTAGCATCTACTATGCTTTTATCGGTTATGCCGATTCCTATGATGTTTTTATTAGCAGCTAAGCTTTTATTGACTCTTGTTTTAGCTATAGCGGCATTTTTGCTTCCTATTGTTTTGATTCAAAATGCTTTAGATCTTGCCTTTGATTCTAAGATGCAAGGATTTGTTTTAAGAGGATCATGTTTATCATGGTTTTTAATTAAATTCACAGGGACACTTTTTGTAATAATTTTTATTGTAATTGAGGTTTTATTATTAGCATTCTTAGCTTTGTTTTTAATGCCATTTTTAGCACCATCTTTTTTATTATGTTTATCATTCTTCCAATCTTTTTTAGGAATGTTGTTAATAATACTAATTGGATCTATTGTTAACATTCCATTCTTCATTTTATGGCAGAGAATTCGATTTGCAGGATTGCATATGCTTGAATATAAAACAACAATTGCTGATGCTTTTAGAGCATCATGGAAGATGACAGATGGAAAGATTGCTTTTTTAATCAAAATAAGCCTTGCCCAAGGAGTTACAGCTTTACTAGCAGTGGATATTGTAGGACTACCGATTATGTTAATTATTGTATATTTATACGCAGGGCAGATTGATTTCGATATTCCATTATCAGAAAAAATATACCATAGTTTTTCAGCTTTAATATACCTAACATTTTCACTATTAACTGTTTTTAGTATGTTGACTGAAGCTCATGTTTATCGACAGCTTGTAGCTCCTGCGTCAGAAAATTCATCATGTGAGTCATGTGATTCTTGTCCAAGTGAAGGAAAAAAAGAGGTAAACTTATAACATTACTCACATCAATATTATAATAGGCTCCAACAAAGTTAAAATTGTTGAAGCCTATTGCACTTAAAATGATCTCATACTTTTTCTATACTGTATGAAAAATAAAAAACTATTATTTTTTCTCTGTAGATGCTTTTGAAAGTCTATCTAAAACATCCTTCCAATCTTCTTTTTTTGGTGGACACTCAATGAGAATTTGAGTTACGCCCACTCGATCAAGATAATGTAAAGAGTCATACATGTAATTAGTATACCCTGATTTATCTTGAGGCATTTTTTTTGTCAGAATGTTTTGATTGTCATTTGAGAGTTCAGAGTAATGCATAACTCCAAACTTTTCTGTTGAATTACTGGATAATGAAACAATCTCTTTAATCTGCTCTAAAGACTTTATTGAGGTTTTTGCATAAGGTTGATAATGATTTTTCATATTTCCAGAAACTTTTTCAGAGTGTATTTCAGGACTATCAACCGATACTTTTAAAACTTCTTCTAACATTTCTTTTGTAATTGGACCATGTCTTAAAATTTTTGGTACTGGTCCAGTCAAATCTAAAATGGTTGATTCAATTCCTATCTGACAAGGACCTGAGTCTAAAACAGCTGCTATCTTTCCTGATAGGCCATATATGACATGCTCTGAGCTGGTTGGGCTTATTCTTTTGTGAGGATTTGCAGAGGGTGCAGCAAGACCGGTATCAAGGATTTCTAGTAACCTTAACAACGCTTTATTTTGAGGTACGCGAATAGCAATAGTTTTGAGCCCACCTGTGATAGCATCTTCTATTGAATTATTTTTTTTAAGTACCAAAGTCAGAGGACCTGGCCAAAAAACATCGGCAAGATTTTTTACTACCGGTGGAACATCTTGAGCCCATTCTGATACTTTTTCAAATGAAGCTATATGCACAATAAGTGGATGATCCGATGGACGATCTTTTGCAATAAAAATTTTCTTAACTGCATGTAAGTTTCTTGCATCCGCAGCTAAACCATAAACAGTTTCTGTTGGTACTGCAACCAACTCGCCTTGCTTGATTAAAGATGCTGCAATCATCAGATCTTCTTCTATCGCAGCATTTAAAATTTTAGTTTTCAACATAATATTCTCTTTATGGATTACAGTATGAACAATTACTAGGATCTGCTTTTTTAAAGCCATGAGATGGTAATTCAAATTTTTCATAATTACATCGAGTGCAACCAAAAACTTCAAACTTTGCTAATTCTGTCTCTAAATTACACCAGCAACAATTTAATCCATTTTCAATTCGTACTTTACCCCACCCAGGAGTATCACAATGAGGACAAAGAACTGCCAGGCGTTTTGTTAACTTTTCTGTTAGCAAGCTAATTACATTCATTCGAGATGGATTGAAACAAGCTCGCATGTCAGTTTCTACCCAAACTTTACCTTCTGGGTGTAATTTACTTAATTCATTAAAGGCTTTTTTAAGATTTTGTAGAGTGTTTATACCTTTTATTATTTTACCTGTATAAACTTTAGATTCTGAACGAATGATAAGTGCATGAGATGGGAACTGGCTTTTTTTTGCAAATGACTGCAATTCTTTTAGTGATTTTATTTCTTTAATTTTATAGTTAGTTGTTTCACTCAACAATGACACACTAAGATGAAAATCTCGTTTCCGATCAATAAAATATAAGATTTCATAATCACAAGGAATAAATGGAATCATTGGGTGTGGTCCAAAACTACCTTCACTAGCCAATAAAAATTCTACATTTTCGCCCATTATTTCAATGGCTTTTTCACATTTTGCTCGAGCACAGTCTAAAGCAGTTCCATTCCGCTCTATCTCTCCGGAAAAAGTTCCTAATTGATCTGTGTCAATTACAAACTCTGAAACGTGAGCATTCAGCTTGTCTTTGAAAGAAGGAGCTATTGCATGAGATTTTGCATGTTTAGTAACGAGCACGATGGTGCTTCCATTGTAAGGAGAAAGTTTTTTTAGTATAATTTCTTCCATCTTAAATCTCGCTCCAAAAGGTAAAATTCTTGAGTTTCAGGTTCTATGCAAACTAACGTAACCCATCCATGACCAAATAATTTTTTTAAAACATCTTCACTTTCTATTACACTATCTATGAGTTTGGCAGGAGCATATACGACTGTCATCAAACGTTCAGGTTGATGATATGGTTTTAGATCTGTTTCATAAACTGATTGTAATGGTAGTCCATTCATAAGGTCACTTGCATTACCCTGCATGATACCAATTTTCCCTGTAATATTCATGGTGACTTTGCTTCCTGATCCATAAGCAACATTGTCGAGCGTAGAAAATAGATATTGCATATTAATCCATTGAGCTACGACCATCGGAGCCATTAATATACTTCTTAAAATTTCTTGGGTTCCATCATCTTTGTATTCATAAGAATGTAAAAAAGCACGCCCTTCAAGATCTATGTTTTTTGTTAAATAGCGTGGACCAACTATAAATGTCGCATTACCTGCAAGTCCCCATTCTGGGCGAACTTGTGCCCAATCAAGACTTCGAAGCTCGACTTCCTTAACACTATTAATGTTTTGACTCAGACCCATTTCTTTACAGCGTCTCTGACTGTTTTTTGTTCTTGCTATTTCTAGGTCTGACTTAATTTTATCGAGGTTTTTTAAATCTTTGGAACTATTAAGTGTCACTTTGTCTGTAGTTGTGTTATGCATTGCTCCGACAAAATGGGTTAATTCTGGGATGATAATTCCAGTTTTAAATAATGAATTTCGTACATTCTTTTCATTTAATATGTCCGCAAGAACAGAAGCATTTACTGATCCACAATTTCCTCCGCAAGCACCACAGTCAAGGATTGTTGCATAAGCATTATTTTGAGTAGAGCTTCCATGACCACAAAAAACAATTATTGGAGCAAAGTTTTTCGTAAGTCCCATCGTCCTCAGCGCAGACTCACCATACTTACATTGATCATCAAAGCTTATGTCATGATGAAAATGATTACTTGTAGATGAAGGTCTATTCAAAAAAAATGGTGTTTTTTTAATATGAGAAGCTAGCTTTGGAGCAAAAGTGCGGAGTCCCATCCATATTCCACTCGGTAGTCCTAATGTTTCTACTAAAGCAAAAGATGTCGTAAAATTATATTTTAACGATTGATAAAGGCATTTTGTTTTTTGTAAAAAATTATAATTCTCTAATTCTTTTTCATTAATTTGATCGAATGATTGGCTTACATTGTGTAGAGGTTTAATAAGAACCGGACAAGAACTATAGGATTTGCCCGTAATACAATCCTTTACTTTTATTGGTAGGCCAAAAAACCCAGCAAAACCATATGTTTCATAGTTTCCTGTAGATTCTAATGCACGTCTAAATTGCTCAGACCTGACATCAATGCAAAATATAAATTGAGCACCAGGAGCAGTTTTTTCTTTTACAGTTTCAATTTCTTTTACAATTTTTTCCAACAAAACTGGTCTATTCTTTTTTTCAAAGGCAAGAATTTTTGGCATTAAAATATTTTCTTGAAGAACCTTCAAGCGAGCTTTTTTATACCATTTCAGTAAAATAGTTGCATCTGGACAGAGCAAATAGGTAATGACGAGACGAATAGCAAGATAGTCGTTGTATGAAACAGGGTGTTGATTTTCAGAGTTAGACCATTCGACATTGTGTTTTATGTGACCTGCCCATCCAGGAAGAGTCGTAAGCATTAAAGTGATAAACTCCTCCGAATCAACTACCGCAACATTTAAAAGAAGTAAAATTTCAAAAATTACTTGCTCAGAGCTTTGAGGTAACTTTGCAATCCATTCTTTTTTTTCAATACTTTGACCATAAAGCTTTTCATCAAATCTTGCTGCAAATTTCCATGATGCATACAGTCCATGTTGTCGCATAGGCATGAAAATTACTGCTTGTCCATTGTCAAAAAACAACTGTAACCATTTTATAGTTTCACGATTTACAGAATGCATTGGTTGAGGCAAATTATCTTGTTGAAAGTAAATGCTACCTTCGGTCAATGCTTGCTCAATAGGTAAATCTTCAAAACCTTTTAATGGATTTACTGCGATTAAGTTTTTTAATGGCCAAAAAGGTGCTATTTTTTTCCAACTATTATTGATAGCATCTTTCAATAACAATAGTTCATTTTTTGATTTGTTTTTTATCATAAAATTATGTCGTTGTTTTTATTGATGTTTTATAAATATTTATAATCATTGCGATGTGTAGTAATAGTTTTTGAATCAGGTTGACTAGAATTTATAGCTTTAACATAAAGCTTTACTACCAATTCTGAAACTTTTTCTTCATAACTTTTATTACAAATAAAAAGAAAAATAATCCAAAAAGTAATTAGTAGAAACATTCCTAAAATGTGTATTGGATGAATTGGTTGAGGTTGTGTTAATTGCATTGAATCAAAAAATATTTCGATTGCATAAACACCAAATCCATAAGCAGCTCCTATGATACATGTTGCAATAACCACTAAAGATGATCGCATGAATGGTTTCTTGCGCAACATAACAAAAGAAAATTGGCTTAAAGCTATAAAGGCAATAAGAACTGGCACGAGAGTTGTATCATACAATGTAAAATCTTTGCCATTTGTCCATAGAAAAAAATAACTACCAATGAGTCCAAAAATAATAGCATAAACAAAAAACTTTTTATTCTGTTTACAGTCAAGTCTAATTCGTTTTTCTTGTGCGGCACCTCCACTAGCTAAAAACAAATATGCTTTGAATAGTCCATGCCAACATAAATGTGCTACTGCCGATGAAAACAAACCTAAACCACACTGCATCATCATAAATCCCATTTGAGCTATCGTAGAACAAGCTAGCATTCGTTTTATATCACTTTGAACAAGCTTCCAGAAAGTTCCTATAAGAGCTGTTACAAGACCAATACAGAAAATGATTAACAAGGTTTTAGGTGACTTTAAATATAAAGGCGCAAATCGAGCTAACAAAAACCCTCCTCCGTTCACAAGTCCTGCATGCATAATTGCTGATACTGGTGTTGGGGAGTTTAATGAACTAATTAACCATTTATGAAAAGGCCAAATAGCTGATTGAACCATTGCTGCAACTAATAAAAAAAACAATGCAATTGATATAAAGGAAGAGTCATAGCTATTTGAATTGATATATTTTATAGAGCTTGTCTTGGTCGCCATGTAAAACAAAGTAAAAGCAGAGCTAATAAGTATAAAACTAAGGTAGTGCATCTTTTTGGTTAAGACTCCAGAGGCATTTGCTGCTATCCAAGAAGGTTTGTGGGTCATAAGCTTAACTAAAAAATAGTTACTTAATGACCAAGTTGCTAAAAAAATAAATAAATCATCAGTAGAAACCATAATGATCAAAGAAAAAACAAGTAACCCAATGAATCTAAAAAACTTATTAAATTGTGAATCACCACTCATATAACGAAAAGAAAAACCGGTAATGATAGTTCCAACAAAGCTGATCATAGCAATCATAAAAGTAGCTAAAGGATCAAAATTAAATAGATTAGAAATAAGCTCTGTCGTCATAAATTATTTTTCATATAAAAATTAATTAAATTACATTTATTTAATTTAGTCTATTAAACTATTAACCATAAGTAAAATTAATCACTCAGGTATTTTAGCTTTAAAAAAGCTTATGAATGGAGATACTCATAAGATTAAAAGGAACTGTTTTTTTGTCTTGTATGGAAGGGGTTTTGAACCATTAGGTTATCATTTTATCAGGAAGAAGGTTTATAATGTACATCATCTAATTTTTATCTTGGTAAATAAAAATCGTATAAAAATAAAAAACATTTAGGTGATTATTTTAACGCTACCAACATCAAGATCATAATAAGCTCCAACAATTTTAATTTTTTCAGAGTCTATTGCACTCGAAATTATTTCAGAATTTTTATAAATATTTGAAACAACTAAGTGTATATTTTCTTTAATTGAATCAGAGATGATTTGATCTTTTATTGTTGTGCTGATTGTTTTTGATATGTCACTTTTCTGTAAGGCAGCATGAACAGCTGGAGTTATTGCGCAGATGATGTCTTTGATGTGTCCAGGATACATAACATCTGGTGATTCAGATTGATGTTCTAGAATTGTTTCAACTGTAGCTGTAACAGCTCCACATCTTTCATGTCCAAGTACAATAATAAGAAGTGCGTCTAACTGCTCTATTCCATATTCAACACTTCCTAGGGCAACACCATCGATAACATTACCTGCATTTCTTATAATAAACAAGCTTCCAACACCCAACTGATTGAAAATAATTTCTGTAGGAACTCTTGAATCTGAGCAACTTAAAACAATGGCAAATGGTTTTTGAATTGTTGCAACAAGTTCTCTTTTTCGTTTTGCTAAAAAATTCCAAGGAGAGGTATATTTTTTATTACCTTTTATTAACTCATCAAGAGCTTGAGTCGGTGTAGCTGTTTTTATATTTGATCTTTTCTTTAGCTTTATCACGCAAATTAAGACAAAAGTAAAAAAAACAAAATAGATACACAATATAGATATCATATAAGTAGTTTTCCTCAGTATGTTGTAAGGGTAATTTAAATAATATAATTAATAATGTAATTAATTATATTATTTAAAATCAATAATTACATTTCTGTAAAGCTATTTTAATGATAATTATTTAAAATCAACAGCAGTTTAAAATTTAATTATCTTGATTTTGATTAGTTTTCGTATGTAATACTAGAATTGTATTATAGTTACATATTTTTAAAGAATTTTTATTACAATCATATTATACTTAATAATTAAAAATATACATGAAGTTAATATAATACCATTTTTATTGATAAAAAAATCTAAAAGAGGGCATAGTATGAATACAAAAAAAATTAACAGAGATACGGATGCTGCATTTGGTATTATACCTTTAGAAAAAAAAGATGGAAACTGGCAGGTTTTTATAGTACAAAGTATTACTGGCAACTGGGGTTTTCCAAAAGGGCATGCAGATGGAGATCATGAAACTCATAAACAAAGTGCAGAACGAGAACTACGAGAAGAAACTGGATTGTTTGTCTCAAGTTATTTTCAGGCTGAATCATTATCGGTTATTTATGATTGCAGAAGTTATGGGAAGTTTGTTAGTAAAACAGTTACTTTGTTTTTAGCAGAAGTTCATGGAAATATTCATTTATGCCCGATTGAAATTGCCCATGGTATGTGGATTGATCTTGCTGAAATTCAAGAAAAAATTGTATTTAAACCGATGAAGCCATTGCTAAAAAGATTAGAAGAAATAGTTCTTAAACTATAAAAACATTAGTTTAGTTTTTTTAATTGTTTTTGCCTGCTATACTTAATGGAATTTAATTTTTATTGTTATCCATTAAGTGAAGTTTTTTTACATGAAGTTATTAAGATCATTTTTTATGATTACATTTGTTTTTAGTAATGTAATTAAGGGCCAAGATTTAGTTGATTATTCAAACTTACATAAACTTAATGAAAACTTAAAATCTACAAAATTAACGGATATCGAAAAAATTGAACAAAAACCATCTGAACTTTTAAAGTTAAATAATAATCAAGTTGTTTCTAAAGAAGATCAGCCTGACATAATGCTGATCTTCTTTCAGATGATGTTAGCTTATCAAGCAAAATGCAAATTAAAATTATGTGACAGTTTGCCAGTTTTAGTACATCCTGCTCCAAAAATTATAGTTTACTCTATTGAAAATAAAACACCTTACCGTTTAGCGTTTACTGATAGATTTCTTGATTCTTTTCAATATATTTTGCCTGGAAAAAGTAGAGTCAAGGTGAAGTATGAAGTTAATAACTATAGAAGCATGACAGGTTTTGATGTTAAAGGGGAAGCGCAATTTACTGTTGAAGTATTGGACTCTGATTTTGAATGGATTATAAAAAAATCTTATTACAATATGGCAATTGCATCTTGTAAGGGTTCTGAGCAAAAACATACAGAAGGTGCTGATAATCTTTTGGAGCTTAGATATTCAACCGATGATGGTGGTGTTGTAAAAAACAATTGTTCTAAAAGATTGAAAGATCCAGAATCTAAAAATGTATATGTTTCTATCATCCTTGATTTAAATGACAGAAGCCAGATAAGATCTTTATATTCACATCAAGATGTTAATATGAATATGGTAAGGGATGCTTGTTCTGATACAATTAAAAGTCTCTTTTTAACAACAGAAAAATAATATTTATATAGTATAGACTCTTATAAAAAATCATGGAATTGTTCAGACTTTTTTCCATAATCACGTTTAAATTTTTTTTCGAGTTGATCAATTGGCAAGATCCAAGATGTAGGTCTTCCATGTGGACACGAAAATCGATTATCTGTTATACGTAATTTTTTTAAAAGTTGTTGCATCTGTTCATTGTTTAATTTATCACCAGCTTTGATTGCTGCAGAGCATGCCATTTTTGTATGAATTTTTTCATTTAAAATATTTATGATTCGAGCAGAATCAGTTTCATTAATTTCATGAATCCATCCAACAATTTGCTGAATAGTTTCTTGCATCAGTTGATTTTTTAGATGTATGGGCATTGCTTGAATAATAAGTTGTGTGTCAGAAAAAATTTCTGCATCAATGCCATGATCTTTTAAAAGTGTAAAATAAGGTGTGATGGCAAGAATGTCATGGGCTTCTAGTTTAATGAATTCAGGAAAAATAAGTTGAATTTTTGGAATATTAGAAAAATTAACCTTAAACTGTTCGTACAAAACTCTTTCATGCGCTGCATGTTGATCAATAAAAACTAAATTATTATTTTTTTCAAATAAAATATAGGTGAGTTTGTATTGACCAATAATTGAAATTTCAGTTTCAGTATCAACGACGATATGAGTTTGTTCATTTTGAGGAGCAATAAATTGATCTTGTTCTGAGGTAGATGAATTTTCAAATGCATGTGCTGCAGAAATAGGAGCTACAAAGGAATTTATCGTTTCTTTATAGTCTATTTTTTGATTGATTTTTTCATTTGAATTATCCATGAATTCTTCTGCTGGTATAGCATCACTATGATTATGTGTAGGTGTTTGAACTTGTACACTGTATGAAACTGGGGTTTCATAGTTTTGTTGTAAACTTTCTGATTCTTGAAGAAAAGAGAAAGGGGCTGGGCGTTCTTTTGTGTTTTCAATACTTTCGGTACTAAATTGCGTAGATACAGGTTCGATTTGTTGATTAATCGATTCTTCAAGTGTTGCTTTGATGCTGTTTGTGATAATAGTTTCTACTTTTTTAGGATGTAAAAACTTAACTTCTTCTTTTTTAGGATGAATATTAACATCAACTTGGTCTTGATCAATTTTTATGAAAATAATTGCGGCAGGAAATTTTTGTACTGGTAAAGTTCCTGTATAACCACGCATAATAGCTTTGGTTAAATCTATATTTTTTATCCAGCGATTATTTACGAAGATAAATATTTGATTACGATCATAACGATAATAATTTGGGGTTGAAATAACTCCGGTTACAGAGCAAAGTTTATTTTCTAAATCAATAAGATTAAGGGTTTGGCTTTGAAGGTTATTATCAAATAGTTGAGCTGATCTATCACCAATGTTTGTAACTGCAGGACAATTGAATTGTAATTTTTCTTCGTTGTATAATTGAAAATGAATATTACAATAATCTAAACAAAAAGCTTGAAATAGCGTAATGATTGCTCGCCATTCAGTTTCATTTTTTTTTAAAAATTTTTTGCGTGCAGGAATATTATCGAATAAATTGGCAATCTCTAAGGTTGTTCCGGTTGGATGGGATTCCATTGATTCTTCTTGTAGTTTACCAAAGCTCCATTTTATTGAAGTGCCGGTTTGAGCTTCATCGGTTTTGGTTGTAATTGTTAGATTACTTACTGAGTTAATACTTGCAAGAGCTTCACCACGAAAACCAAAAGTAGCAATAGTTTCTAAATCATCAACTGATGTTATTTTACTTGTTGCGTGTTGAGCAACAGATAGCTTTGCATCATCAGCAGTCATTCCAGAACCATTGTCTATGATCTTAATAAGCATCTTGCCAGATTGGTGTACAATGATTGTAATTTTAGTTGCTTGTGCGTCAATGCTGTTTTCAAGTAACTCTTTAATAATATTAACTGGTCGTTCGACAACCTCTCCAGCAGCAATTTTAATTGCTTGCTCTGTAGATAAAATTTTAATTTTATTGGTAACATTCATTTTATTTTTTGTAATCATTTAAAAGTTGTTGCAAGTCATATAAAATTGGTTGTGCTATACAGGATTTTTGATAATTTAAAGAATTAGAGTCTTTTAGCACACCTAAAAATTTTGCAATTTTCTCATGATAATATGAGCCTTTTTTAGAGAGCGTTAGATTGTTTTTAGTTTCATTTTTTGCTTTTTTAATTAAAATTTCTGCATAAACAGTTGTTTTAATAGTTTGATCAACATCTTTAAAATAAGGATGTTCAAAGTAAGAGCTATCAAGCTCACTGACAAGTAAATCATTTCCATATGCATGAACCCAAAAACCATCAACTTTAATACAAGAAGCTGATTGTTTTATTTCATATTCAGGGACTATGAAAACAGATTTGAACAAATCAGAGCAAGGGGATATTGAAAAAATATTTAATGAAAAAAATATGATTCCAACTTTGTATGATTTTTGCATAGTAAATTTATTCGAAAATAAAGATTAATTTTATTTTAGTATAACGTAACTATTTTTCTTTTTCTAATAAAAGTAAAAGCCCTGACTGAGCAGGGCTTTTACTTTTTGATTAATTGAAAGTTTTACTTTTCAGTATCATTTTCATTTAATTTTGCTGCTAGTTCGATGAAAACAGAAGGTTCAGCGTATGTTTGGCTTGTTGAAATATTCAAAGCCTCAGTAATTCTATTTGTAGGATGAGTTCTATTGTGCTTAGTTTTAAGATTTAATGCACTCTTTTGTGTTGCTGAAAGATATTTTTGCATAGATTCTTGCTTGTTTTTTAAACCTAAATCTAATGATTCTTTAGCTTGTTGTACCGCTAAAGCCTCTGCTCCAAAAGTTAGAACAACTGCTTTTATTTGGCTGTTCAAGTCGATAAAAGAAGCTAAATTGTAAGCAATCTCTACAGCTGTTTTCTCTTCATTGTCTTTTTTAATTAAATTTTGAGAAGGAGTTAAAGCTTCTTGAGGTAACGCTAAGTTTCTTTTTTGTGCAACTGCTATGAATTTTGTTGCAGTATCAAGGTTTGTAATTGATTTACCAAAATGAGTCCATCGTTCTACAACTTTATCATCAGATCCTGGGCGCACTTCACATTCTGTTCCATAATGAGAGTATGATTCTCCATCATGCTCAAGACCCCATTGAACAGAATTAGAATTCCATCCCTTAAGTAATGCATCATAGCTTGGCTTACGAGTAAGTGTGGCTTCAGGAGTTACTTCTTCTGCAGCAAAAGATATTTTTCCTGTTGATAAAAACAGAAGACTCATAGCGAAAATAGTAACTCTTTTCATCTTTAACCCTTTCTTTAAATTAAAATATTTCGCATAAAGCATAAGATTTAAAATGTTTTTAATCAATAGTTTTGTTGAAAAAGTTTTTTAATAGATTGATTAGAAGATCAGATCCATTGATTTTTGGTTTGTTGAATTGAAATTTATCTATTAACTTTTAGAAACTAAATAGCTTTGTTTTGTAATGTTGTCAGAAATTCTTTATAAGATTCTGAGCTTTCATAGATAGCTAAATCATGTGCTGGAAAATCAGATACCCCATCACTATTTTTACTTTTTTGACTATCAATATACTTTCCATTGGCTGCAATTATAGCGAGAGTTTCTCGGCTTGTTGTAAGATTCATCTCATATGTATCTTCAGCTTGTTTTATTTCTTGTTCACACAAAAGTTTTGCTGCTTGAATTGTTTGCTTTTTTTTCTCAACAGATTTCTCCTTAGCGGTTTTAAGATTCTCTGAAAGTAGAGGTTCTATTTGAGTTGCATGGTGTTGTAAGGTTGTTGTGAGAAATTGATTTTGAGTTGAATTATGTTGAGCCGCAAAAAGTGGTGCAAGTGAAAAATCTTTACCTTCTTCTAAAGATACTTTTTGAGCAAGTGCAAAAATATGAGCGAGCTCTTTTTGAGTTAATAAATTTTCTTCTTTTTTATTTTTAAAACAAGATTCTACAAATTGATTAAATTCATGCATTGCAAGGGTAGGGTTTTCTTGAAGACGTTTTTTGAAATTTTCTTCTGATATAAAATGTTCATCTTCAGGAATTACACAAAATTCTTGATCTTCTTCTTGTCCAATACTATTTGAAGCAATATAGTTTTTATCTCTTAAATATTGACTAGAATAAGCAAAAAGATGAGCAGTTGCTTTTTGTGTTAACGATGCAGCAGTTGATGCAGCAGATACGATTGTTTTTTTTACTGTTCGAACTTCTTCAGATTTGAAAAAAATTCCAATTGATTCTACAGCAGTATGTTTTTTAGGTTCTGGATTTATATCAGGTTCTGAACAAAAAGATATAAAAGGAGATGATAGTAAAACAGTTATAATCGTTGTGACGGAAAATTTTATCATAATTTTTAAAAAACTCCTTTATGCTGATGTTTCAATGCTTTGATTACATTATTCCAATTATCTACAAGCAAGTCTATAAATACAAAATTTTGCCTGTAGATAATTGAAGGATATAATTTAATTATCTATTGAATTGTAAAGGGCTAAGAAAGCTTCATAATTTTTATAATGATCTTTTTTATCAGCATTATGTGGTAATGAGTCTTTATGGTCGGCCTGTCTTTTTAAATAATTATAGTTAAAAGCCATAATAGTTGCTTCTTTTTGAAAGCCTGTAACAACATTTTTAAATGCCGTAGCAGCTTGTTCTTCGCAAGATTTCTTAAGCCCATTACTTTCTGTTACTTTTTCACTTTTTATTTTTTCTGCACTGTTTTTTTCATCTTCCCACTTAGATTCATAAAAGCTTCTTTCTTTGGCAATTGCATCAATTACTGTTTTTTCTTCATCTTGAGCAGTCTGAATTTCGAGACGTTCTTGTTCTTGAATCTGAGCAATGCTATCGGCATGATTTTTACTGGTACTTGATTTTTGTTCTCTTAGATAATTAATAAAAGCTTTTTCTTGCTCTGCTCGATATCGAGATGCGGTATTGCGATCCAGTTCTAGATGCATTCCTGTATTTTTTGTAACTGCTTTTGTAGCTTTATCTATTACTTCTGAATATTTTCGTCCGATTTCTATAATTTTTTTAAGTTTAGTTTGATTTTCTATGTTGCTAAGATCTCGTTGCTCAACTCTTTCTAACATTGATCGATTAAATAAAGTCTGAGCTCTCACAGGATCTTTTTGAACTGTAGGTTGAAGTGATCCATCTTGATCTCTATCGAATAGATAAGCAGTGTTTGTTTTACCGGCTGCAGTCGAAAATGAATAGAGCGTTTCAGAATAAGGGTTTAAGGATACTGAAGGTTCTAGAGGAGCCGCTGTAAGTGAATTATCAATACGTAGATTCATTTCTTCAACACCATCTTTATTTGGATGATGATCTTGCGAACAAGCTAATTTAAGAGTTGTACAAATTGATAAAATTAAAAATGTATTATTTAATGTTTTCATACGATTCCTTTTATTTTGAAGATGAATTTGCTTGGTTGAAAGTATAGTCTTGTATTAAAATAAATCAAAAATTATACTAGTATTATATAATTTTTTTAAGTAAAGGATATCCCTTGGTAGCTGTTGCATTTTTATACCTATGTTTTACAGGAATAATGTTTTTGGGTAGTTTGATTTTAACAACAAATCACTATCCATTGTTTGTTGCCGGAGTAAGGTTTTTAGTCAGTGGACTCATCCTTTTAACTTTTTATCTTTCCCAGCATAAAAACTTTCAATATGCCCAGTTAACGCAACTAATAACTCCTTTGTTTTTTAAGTATTCACTTTGTTTATATACATTATCTACGATAGGGTTTTCGTGGGGATTGCAATATGTCGATCCTGTTAAAGCTTGTTTTGTTTTCGTTTTAGCACCTTTTGTAACAGCAATATTTTTATATTTTTTAAAAGGTGAGCAACTATCAACTCAAAAAATAATTGGATTAATAATAGGATTTATTTCAGTAATTCCTATTATTTTAGAGTCATCGCATGGTGAATTCAGTCATGTTCCATGGCATTTATCGATGATTGGATATCTAGTTTTTGCTAGTGCCGTAATTTTCTTTGCTTATGGATGGACTTTAAGTACAGAGTTATATCAAAGCATTCATAACATTCCATCTTTGTTGATAACAGCTATAGCTTTTATGCTTGGTGGCAGCATAAGCTTGATTATTTTATTAATCATTCATCCTCAAGAAGCTTTTAATATTGAGCTTACGAGTGAGTTTGGGTGGTTGTTACTTCTTTATTCAATATTGAGCGCAATTAGCTACAATTTATACACCGTACTTTTGAGACAATATAGTCCAACTTTTATATCATTTGCAAGTTTTCTTGAGCCAGCATTTGGATTGTTATATGCATTTCTCTTTTTAGGACAATCATTATCTATTATTGCATTTTGCTCGCTCATAGGCTTGGGGCTCGGTCTTTATATTTTTTATCAAGAAGAGCTTCGATCGCAATAAAATAATTTATTTTTCAAAGTTGTTGTATCGATCTGATCATTAATAAGTTCAGATAAATACAACTTTCGATTGATTGTGAAATTATCTTTTTCAGAAAACATGAGATTTTGATCTATCAAAACATGTTATACATCTACAATCAGTCACCTGTATGTTTTTCTGGTTTTCCTTGCTACAATGTTAATAATGTAAATTATTTACTATGAGTGACATGCCAGGTCTTTTTAAAAAGGGTTTTATGAAAAAAGTATTATTTGTTATCAGTTTCCTATTTTTTGGAACAGCAATATTTGCAAGTGAAAATTCGGGTGAACCAAGGGATCAGCTTTTAAATATTTTTGGAGTAAAAGTATCTGTACATCAAGGCACATCTGAAAAAACTAAAAATGCAGCCAAAAAAAGTGCACTAAAAAGAAGATTATCTAAAGAATCGCAAGATCTTTTTGAGCTTCGTAGTCAATTGTCTCTGAAAGATGAAAGCAGCGATAACTACAATCTTTTTAGGGATGGATTTTCAACAAACGGTGAGAGTGGAGACATAAAAAGAATAGAAATAGAATCTCCTCAAAAATTTATCTATCTTCTAGCTAGATTTGAGTCTAAAGAACAGAAAGAATCATATTTAGATCATGGTTTTTCTATAAGAACAATATATAAAAATGGATCTATTAAAATAGAACAGGCTTAGAGGAACGAACAAAAGAGAGTTATCGAGCCCAAATTGTACGATCACGATCAAATTGATCTTTTTTGATCGCTACTTTTTTAAAGATATTGTTTTCTAATAAATTTTTTATGATTTGACCTTGTGTCATATCAATTTCTATAACGAGCTGGAATTCTAGCTCGTTATTTTTTTTAAGATACTTTGGTGCTTGTTCACAAATTTGTTCAATAATTGATAAACCTTTATTTTTTGCAAACAAAGCTCCATGATCTTCCCATTTGCTAACCGATGCTTCAAGTTTTGCAGTAGGGTTAATATATGGTGGGTTAGAGAGAATGAGATCAAATCTTAGATCAGTGGGAATTTCATTGAGAAGGTCAGACTCTAGAAAAACAACATTCGTAAGATTGTTTTTTTGAGCATTATCTTTAGCAAGCTCAAGTGCCTGTAAGCAGATGTCAGTAGCATAAATTTGAGCATGGGGGAATGCTTGTGCAAGTGACAGCCCAATGCATCCACTGCCCGTACCTATATCTAAAATTTTAATATTTTCAACTTTTGATTTTTTAATCATTTCAATAACTTGATATACCCAATCTTCTGTTTCTGGCCGAGGAATGAGTGTTGGGGGTTTTACAAAAAGCTCTAAATCTAAAAATGGTACAAATCCAAGAATGTAAGCAAGGGGTTTGTGGTCGATTGAAAGTTCATTAATTAACTTTTCGAGATGTTCTTGTTCAGGTGTTGATAATTGATAGTTGCTTGTCATGAGCATTACACGATTTTTATTCGTAATAAACTCTAACAACCACCAAGCTTGTTGATCCGATAGATTTGTTTTTGAAGTAATTAAACTAATCGTTTTTTTCATCAGTACCATCAGTAAATGAGCCTACAAGATTGTTAACATATTCTTGAGCGTTGAAAGGTTTCATGTCGTTTATCTTTTCACCATAGGAGATATACTCAATCGGAGTTTTTAAATTTTGTGTGATAGAAAAAATAATTCCTCCTTTGCCGGTACCATCTATTTTTGTAAGAACGATTCCATCAACATGAACAACCTCATTAAAAACCTTGGCTTGCTGAAATGAATTTTGTCCAAGCATTGCATCCACTGTTAAAAGGGTATGAATTGTTGTGTCAGGCAATTGTTTTTTGATGACATTTTTAATTTTTTCGATTTCACGCATGAGATTTTCTTTTGTTTGGAGTCTGCCTGCGGTATCAATGATTAAAATATCGGCTTTTTCTTGTTTAAATTTTTCACATGCTCCGTAGGCAATAGCCGCGGGGTCTTGATTTTTAGCACCCATGAAGATTTCAGAATTACTTGCAGTGGCCCAACTTTTTAATTGTTCTGGTGCAGCAGCTCTAAATGTGTCAGCCGCAGCAAGAATACAGCTTTTACCTTGACTGGTAAATGAATGAGCAAGCTTTCCAGCAAATGTTGTTTTTCCGCTACCATTAATACCAAGGAGTAAAAAAATTGATGAATTTTGCAAGGGTGTCGTAGCTTGCTGTAAAATGGTGAGTAGTTCGTCCTTTAAAGCCTGTTGAAGTTCTTCACCTTGGGATATTTGACCGTTTGTATACTTTTTTTCTAAAGCAGCAATAATCGTTTTGGTTGTTGAAACTCCTGTGTCAGCAGTTATTAATATGCGTTCAAGCTCTTCAAGAGATTCTTTGGATATTTTTTTTGAAGAAAATATTGCCAATAAGTTTGTTGTAATTGAGGAGTAAATTTTCTGTAGGTTTTTTTTAATAAAATCGAACATTTGTAGCCTTTCTATCTTTTTATGATCTTTTGTTAAGTATCACAAAGAATTTATTTTTTCGCAAAATCCTTTAGTTTTTTCTTGTTTGAAAACTCTATGACCCATTTGCGCATGTAGATTATTGGCGGTATTCTTATTGTATAATAGATATAATAGAAAAAATTTAAAAAGATTGGTTTTGTAATGAATTATAAAAAAACATTATTCCTGCTTACTTTTTTAATATCAATAGAACCACTACAAGCATCATTTGCCGCGCGCTTTTTTGTTTATGCAAGAAACGCTAAAAAATCAGCTGAGTTTGCTGCAAAAAAGGTTTTTGACAAAACCAAACGTTTGCAAAGCAAAATAGATAAAGCTGAAGTTGAGTCTATGAAAGTTGAAATAAACAATTCTGTTGAAGGTGCACTCAAAGACTCTAACGTGTCGAAAAAGATGAGTGACAAAGTTCGCAATGGTCTTCATCTAACAAAGTCAGGTATGTTTGGAACCTCTGAGTCGGTGGTTGTTGAAAATGTTCAAATTAATCATCATGTTAATCATCACGCTCCAAAAGCTTTTAACCAAAGCTTTTTTGAGTGGATGGAGAACGGCAGTCAAAAAAGAGCTGTTGCGGTTGGACTTGTTCTAGGAGCTGCTGGAGGTTATACAATTGGGCATTATGTTTCACCACCAAAGGTAAGTGAAAAATAAACTATTGTAATTCAAGCTCCTGCCAAGAAGTAGCATCTACTATTTTTTGGACTCGAGATAAAAACATTTTAGTTTGCAAATAATTATTTTTATTAATCATGAAATACGTTTCAATGAATTTGTTGAAGCGTGTTTTTGTGAGTGTTTTATACGTAAGTTGATGTTTTATCATTGCAAGTAAAAGCTCATTGACATTGAACTGTTCGGTTGATGCGTATAAAAGATGTAAAAATTGTTCACTTGCAAAAAATTGTGCATATTCATCTGAAGTTGCGTAATTGATAAATGTATGCATTTTTGGCGGTTGAGGAGGTAAATTATATAAAATTTTACCATCTTCTTGATAGCCAATTGCAATTAATGAAAATGATGTTTTTAAAAACTCAAAAATTTGTGGCTGTTCTTTTTGTAATTCTTCCTGAGTTTTTTTATAGGGAACAGATTGTCGTATAGCATCGATTGGTCCAGTTGTAACGTCATAAACTATTCCAAACATAATTCGTCCATTCGAATGTGCTGTAACTAAAGATCCAAATTCAGGAATAGTATCCCACTGCCAACTTTCTGCTTTCCATATCGAAATACTACTTTCTAATATTTCAGCAAAAGATATTTTTTTGCTCGGGCTTGTCATGAGCGGACTCCTTAAAGTTTTTTATAAAAGTTTTTCGATGAATAACTGAAGCTTTATGATTTTTTAGGGCTGCAATATGAATAGCTGTACAATATCCCTTGTGAGCACTTAATCCATAAGCCGGAAAAGCTTCATCTGTTTTTTTTAAAATTCTATCACGTGTTACCTTTGCAACAATTGATGCAGCCGCAATAGATGCTGATTTAGATTCGCCTTGAGTCCATGACTCTATTATCATCTCATGATAAGGAGTACCTGAAAGTGTTAATGGCATGGCATCAATAGCAATCATTGCGGGGTGTTTGCCCGTTGATTGCAAGAGGTGAATGAGAGCTTTTTTCATAGTTAGTTGTGTCGTGGTATAAATGTTTTTTTGATCAATGATTCTGCAATTGCTAATTCCAATTGAGTAAACACTGTTTTTTATAATCCATTCATAAATGTTTTCTAATTGAAGCTTTGTTAAGAGCTTAGAATCTTTGAGTTTAGCATGAGTTGCATGAGGGTTCAAAATCAAAGCAGTCACTACAATAGGGCCAGCTAGACAACCTCGACCAACTTCATCAACTCCACAAATAATTTGATTTTTTTGCCAAAAACTATTTTCGAGATTAAATAAATTAGAATTTTTTTCAGGTGTTTTAATATTTTTTTCTTTCACAGTGTAATTATTTCGATTGACATAAATAGCCCATTCGATACTATTTATAATAATAAGTTGTTTTACATATCATACTACCAAAAAAAAATATTTATCAGGAGATTTAAAATGTCTTTGTCAACATCCACAGAATTGCGTGTTAAAGAGCTTCTCAGAGAAAAAGGTTGGACAACTAAGGTTTTAGCAGAAAAAACTGGAATGTCTGAAAGTTATTTAACACATATCAAAAATGGTACAAGACGTTGGAACGAAGATTCTTTAAGAAAACTAGCAAATGCTTTTGAGGTAAGCCCTTTAGACCTTTTTGCTCAGCGTCGTAAACGTACTGACAATGTTGATAGCAATATCAGCTTGCCAGAAACATCAGATGTAAATTTAAAGGTTCAGGTTGTTCCAGTTGTAGGTGATGTTCCATCAAATCCATCTCCATACAATAATCAATTAATGCAAATAACAACAGGCTTTAAAGAAGTTTTTGTTCCTGTTTTAAATACAACTGATAATGCTATGTTTGCACTATCAGTTGATAATAATAATATGAATCCAACATTCACAAAAGGTGATTTTTTAATTATTTCTCCTGAAGTTTGGACTCGTTCAGGTGATATTGGTGCGGTAGAATTTGGTAATGATATACCTGTTAAAGCAATTATGCGTGTAACTTATACAGATGATTTCATTGTACTTGAGTCAGTAAATCATAAAGAGTCTCCTATTGCTTTAGTTCGTGGTAAAGACCATTTTAGAATTATTGGACGAGTAATCCAAAGAATTCAAAGATTAGCTTAAATAAAAATTAAATTCAGCTCCCCTCAATACTTGAGTTTGATTTGTTTATTGTTTTTATAAAATTAGATACTAGAAAATAAAGTGTATCAAAAACTAGCTTTAATCTGCTGTTTTGGTACACTTTTTATATTAAATACTGTTTGTTTAACCTATTATATCAAGTTTAAAATTTGGTATAGTATCCATATAGGGTGCGTATGTTACGTTATGAAATCTTGTTTCTCACAGTTCCTGAAATCACAGGGGACGAAATCGAGTCAATTAAGTCTTATTTCCTTAAATCTATCAGAGCAGCCCAAGGTGACATGTTGTCATTTGAGCGTTGGGGTAAATATAGATTGGCTTATCCAGTTAATAAAAATGATTATGGAGTTTACTTCCTAGCTCGTTTTGAAGTTGCTTTAGAAAATCGTGATGCATTGTTAAAAGACGTTCGCGGTGCTTATATCTTTAAGTTTAATACACTTATTATGAAAAACATGATTCATCGTCTTGATAGCGAAGCTTCTTTAGAGTATAAACGTCCTGAGTCTCTAGAAGATTCACCAAGTGATGTTGATTCATTTTTGAAAAAAAATGAAATGGAAGGTCTTTTGAAACCAAAGGGCGGGTTCCGTGCTAAAAAAACTGAAGACAAGTCTATTGTAGGTGGTGTAGCTTTTGAAGCAGAAGCAGCAATTATAGCTACAAAAGCTACAGTTGAAGATGATATTGAAAATAGTAACGATTAGGATAAGTCATGACTAAAAAAATTAAATTAAAAATAAGTGCGCGTCTTCTAAAGAAGAAGCTACGTAAAGATTCTACAGGCGGATCGAAGCATTGTAGATTTTGTAATAATCCTGAACTAGTTACAGAGATTGATTACAAAAATGCAAGTTTCTTACGCAAGTTCTTGACTGAGCGTGGTAAAATTTTACCAGCTCGTATTTCAGGCAATGCTTGTAAATATCAAAAAATGGTTGCAAGAGAAATCAAAAATGCTCGTATTATGGCATTGTTGCCGTTCTGCGCAACATCTTACTAGTAGTTTATAAGTTTGTATGACAGTATACAAAATTATTGTTGCATACGATGGCACCGCATATCATGGGTGGCAGTATCAAACAAATAATATAGCTGTTACACAAATACTACAGGATTCTTTTGAAGCTGTTTTTAAGAAACAGATTCTAATTTCAGGTGCGTCTCGTACCGATGCTGGTGTGCATGCCTTAGGGCAAGTTGCATGCTTTTCATTGGATATAAAGATCGCACCTGGAACTTTAATATTCGCATGGAACAATGCTTTACCGGATGATATTCTAGTTCGTGATATGAAGATTGTTTCAGATGATTTTAATCCTCGTCACAATGTTATTTCTAAAACTTATCATTATCATTTTTTTATTAATCGACCATTGCCCCATGTTCAACGATATGGTTGGTATTTTCCTCGAACAATTGATCTTGATCTTTTAAACCAGGCTTTGCAAATTTTTGTCGGTGAGCATGATTTTCGTTCTTTTTGTACAGGCTATGATATGCGTAGCACGGTTCGTGAAATTCATTCAATTCATCTTGAGTATGATAATGTAATGCAAGCGTATAGAATTGTGTTTAAAGGCCCTGGATTTTTACGGTATATGATTCGTAGAATCGTAGGTGCTTGTTTAACAGTTGCATCTAAGGATGATTTGTCTTGTAATGATATTTTGATTGCTTTCGAAAAAAAAGATCCTGAACAAACACTTCCTAATTCTCCGGCAAAAGGTTTAAGGTTAATAGAAATATTTTATAAAAAAGATATGGAAAAGGAAAAATAAATGAATTTTTTAAAAAAGTATCGACCTTTTGTTAAAATTATTATTTTAGTTACGCTTGTAGCATTATCTAGTTTTTGTGCTTATTCATGGTTGAATTGTGATAATGGCATTGTTGACTATGTTGCTTGTCGTGATAAAGATGCAATTAAGAAAATGTTTAAAGATGAGTGGAAAATGTTAATTAGTGATGAAAGTCTCAATGATTATTCAGTCGATTTCATGCTTGATAATCGCTCAACTTCACAACAAATTGTTGTTGATAAACTTATTTTAAAAGTTTTGAGAGAGAATGGTCAAACAGTTGGATTTTTAGCATACTATTCGAAATCATTGTACTGGTGGCACCTTTTATTTTTAGTTGTAGATAAAGATCATCGAAAAAAAGGTTACGCAACAACAATGTTACAGTTTGTAATCAATGATATGATTGCTCGTGGAGCTCTAAAAATTGGTATATTTACACGACTTGCAAACAGTAAAGCTCGGGCTTTGTATCAAGGAAAATTTGGATTTAAGGATGTAGCTCATTATGATAATAAGTATATGGATTTAATCTGGTATCCACCAAAAAAATAAGTTTTATTGAGAAAAATAATTATAGGTTGTCTTGATGTTTTCAAGGCAATCTGTTTTAAGTATAAAGAATTGATTTTGTATATGCCTATGGTTTTATATGAGTACCGGTCATGATTTTTGGTACATTGATATTCATGTTTTTCAAAATAAACGGTGCGATATCAGCAAGACTTTGTAAGTTAAGGCTTTGTTTTTCATTGGCTGAAATCATATAAAATGGTACTTGGCTATCGGTATGGCTTGTGCACGGTTGACCAGACTTTTCCGAAAACATAATTTCAGCATTACCATGATCTGCGGTGATGTAGATGGTTCCTTTTTGTTTTATAACAACTTCTTCATATAATTTACCAAGCTCTGTGTCCAAACATTCAACTGCTGAAATTGTAGCGTCTAAATTTCCTGAATGTCCAACCATGTCAGCATTTGCATAGTTTATGAGGTAAAAGTCACGTGGGTTCTCTTGTAAAGAATTGAGCACGGTGTTTGTTATTTTTTTTGCTTGCATTGTTGGATCTTTAAAAGGCTCTTCTATTCTTGATGATGGAATTAAAACACGTTCTTCTGTTGGGAAGTTAATATCGTTATGTCCATTGAAGAAATAGGTGAGATGCGCATATTTTTCTGTTTCTGCAACTGTTAAGATTGTCATTTTATTTTTTGATAAAACTTGTAATAAGGTTTCATCAGCATTTATTGCTTGAACCAAAGGAGTTGTCGGTAAATCTTTATGATAGATGATTGGGGTTATGAAAAAATCTGTATCATAATCTAAAAGCATCTTTGTTATTTGAACTGCTCTGTCGGGTCTGAAATTGAAAAAAACAACTCCATCATCAGGTTCAATCGTGTGATTGGGTATGCATGCAACAGGAATTAAAAATTCATCAGAAACATTATTGGCATAACTTTTTTCTATGCAATTTTGATAAGAGTCATAGCTTTTTTGTTGTTGCGTTAAAACATCGAAGCTTTTTTTTGTGCGATCAAAATTTTCATTACGATCCATTGCATAGTATCGTCCGTGTAAAGTTGCAATTTTGCCACAACCCAATGTATCAAGATGTTTTTGAATTTTTTTTAAATATTTTAGGGCTGAACGGGGCGGGGTATCTCTTCCATCTATAAAAGCATGAACAAGGATATTTGTGATTCCATGATGAACAATTGTCGAAATAAGTGATTTTAAATGGTCTAAGTTACTATGAACATTTCCCTGAGAAACAAGCCCTAGAATATGAACTCTTTTTTTCTGGTTGAATTTTTTTAAGAGATCAGATAGAGTGGTGTTATTATACAAATGGTTAGGATGCATCTTTGTATTTAAAATGGTAGATGTTTGCTTAGTAATTCTACCTGCTCCTAAAGTAAAGTGTCCGACTTCAGAATTGCCATTATACCCTATTGGTAAGCCAACAAAATTGCCAGCGGCATGTAAAGTTGTGTATGAATATTGAGTTTTCCATAAAGTAAGATGAGGAGTTTCTGCTTGAAAAAAAGCATTGTATTTTTTTTCATCTGAGATGCCAAGTCCATCAAGTACAATCAAAAGTGTTGGTTTTGTAACAGACACGATATTCTCCAAAACTCAATTGATGTTAGATGATTTATTAACTAATTTTTAGTAATAGTCATTTTTTTGTAAAAAATATAATCTATCTTTTTATCATTGAATTTGATTTCAGTGATAATCTATAATATAAATTATATATTGATTTTAGAATTTAACAAAAAGGAAATTAATGTTTAAAAAAATTAAAGTGATAATAACGTTTTCTTGTGTATGGTTTTTTAGTTTAGAAGCATGTTTACAGACGGTTGCTATTTCAAATCAAGACTTTTGTGAGGGAACTTCTTTAGTTTTTATTACTCGAGGTGTTGATGGAGTAGAAGAAATTGCTGGATACATTTCTTTTAAAGAAGGTAAAACTCAATTTTCACAAGAAGAATTCTTACTTTATGATTCAAAATTATTATCTATGCCTCAAGAATCAGCAAAAATCATTACTCATATTCAGCAAGATGAGTTGGAACTTGAAGATGATGCTTTGATTTATCTGCATTTTCAAGTTGATGAAAAACTGGATATTGTTAAAATTTTAGTTATCAAAAATAATTTATTAGCAGATAATCCATTTGATGTTTTAGAAATTCCAGCATCAAGCATGTACCAAGAAAATGTATATGAAGATGATGAGGACGACGATGATGATTATTATGAAGATGATGAACTTTCTCATTTAAACTTAACAAACGTTCAAGGGCTTGATCAAGGTCCATCATCATATTACGATCTCGTAGTTGTCGGGGCCTATTTCATGTGGGCTATGCAGGTAGCTCAAGCAGAAGAAAAGTATAATCAAGTATTAGAATGGTTTAAATCAAAATATGCAGAATAAAAAATTATCATCGGGCAATCTTCATGAATTTGCATTTTACTATGGCGGACTCTCTGATATTTTAGGCGAAGATATTGATATAAAGATTACTTGTGAGGATCTATATCATCGATTTAAGCATGTTCTTCGAATAAAAACAGACGATAGATTAATTTTATTTAATCAAAAGGAACGGGTGATTTTTATATTTGCTCAATTCGAAGGTAAAAATAAAATTTTAGGGACCTGGCAAAAAAGAGAACTTAATCATACATTAACTCCGGAAGTTACTTTGATTTTACCTCTCTTGAAAATAGATGCACTTTCTGATGCAGTCTATTCTTGTGCTGAAGTAGGAATTACCAATATTCAGTTGGTAACAACAGCAAAGTCACAAACTCCTTGGAACGACAAACTTTCGAATAAACTAGATCGAGTGGTTGTTGCTGCAGCAGAGCAATCAAAAATGTATGCATACCCAACTATTCTACCTCCAGTTGCATTGCAGGATTGGTTGTTAAAAGCCCCAGAGGGTTTGAAATATCATTTTGACGTCACTGGTGTGCCATTTTCTCAATGGTATACACCAACATCTGTTGATGAAAAATATTTCTTATTAGTCGGCCCAGAAGGGGATTTGACTGATGAAGAAAAAACATTAACAAAAAAATCTGGATTTGTATCCTGTCTTTTAACATCAACTATCTTGCGCTCAGTTCGAGCAATCAGTTTAATTACTGGAATTTTCAGACTTTAAAAAGCATTGATTCATAGCATAACAAGGCTGTTTTCTTTGGATTTAATTCATGATGCATGATATTCTTGTATTGTAAAATAAATCTATTTTGAATTAAGGTGAATTCTATGAAACTATTCCACTATTTTTTGATGAGCTTTTTATTTGTGGCTCCATTGTTTGCAAGTGATAAAAATCATGGAAATGAAGATTATCGAAAACAAGTATTAAAAATAGCAGATCAACAGTGGGTTTTAATACGAAAAGTTGCGGGTCAAAAAACAAATACTGAAGAATATATAAAAGAAGAAGTTGCTGTCGTAATGCAAGGAATGTTGCATACTCTAGAGAGAACAGATTATATAATGAAGCCTCTGGATGAGACAGTGATGAAGAGTCTGGATAAACTAGATATAACAATCATGAATCGTTTCGATGAACTATCTGATAGTTATCTAGCAAAAGAAAAAGTTCAAAAAGATAAACCAACACCGGCCTGTTTGAAACAAGCATCTAAACTTAAAGTAAAGTCTGAAAAATTGGATCCAATAGCTATTAAAGAACAAGAAATAACAGTACAGCTAAGACCAAAAGAATTAGACTTAAGACATGTTTGCATTGTTTCGTAAATAAATTATTTAAATTAAGGTGAATTTTATGAAGTTGTTAAAATGTTTTGCAATCAGTTTCTTATGCATAGCTCGATTGCTTGGAAGTGAAGGCGATAGTTCAATAAAAAAAGGTCAAGAACCAAAATATTATGACTTCAGTAAATCTCTAATTGCTATAACTCAAGATGCAGAAGTAAAAGATTTAAAGCAAAATTCCTTGGTTCAATTAAAATCACTTGGTACTCAAAGGAAATTGAGCTTCTCAAGCATAAATTCTGCTTTTAAACCATTTGATCATAAAAAAACAGTTTGTTTCTCAAGCATAAGTTCTTCTTTGGGTAGAACTCTGGCAGCTCCAAAAAGCACGAAAAAAGCTCTCAAGACTTCACTTGTAGCTGAAAAAGATCCCTTTGGTATAAGTGACAAAGACTCACAATCTCAATGTACTATTTCGTAATAAAGTTTGTTAATTGTTAAATAAAATTATGTAAGGTAGGTGAATTCGATGAAAAAATTAAAATGTTTTGCAATCAGTTTTTTGTTTGTAGCTCCATTGTCTGCAAGTCAGGGTGAGTTTTCTTCAGAAAATGAAAATTGGATTGAGCCTCTTTGTACTTCAATTGGTGAGTTATCTGTGCCGATAACAGCTTCATCGTATCAACACCCAATAAATTCTCAGCCAGATAATCTTGGTTTAGCAATAAAATCTTTTGAATTTAGTAAAAGAGTAAAAGAAATAGAAGATGGGGAAGCAGAACTTTTAAAACTTGCAGAAGAAGCGAGAGTGGAAGCTCAAAAAATTACTGATAAGTATCAGCAAAAACAAGAAACATCTCTGCAAGCTGCATTAGAAAAAAGAGTCAAAGATTTAGAAGATGAATCTGTCAGACTTCGACAAGATATAGAAGAAGAAAAAAACAAAAATTCAAAAGATTCGTGTACTGTTTCATAAAGATAAAAATTAATATTTAAATAAATCATGTAAGTTAGGTGAATTGTATGAACTTATTAAAATGTTTTGTAATAAGTTTTTTATCTATAGCTCCATTGTTTGCAAGTAGTGATGAAATAAAGGGAGCAGTTAAATTAGGGCAAGATTTAAAAGAGGTTGAACAGTTATCTTCACTTAGAAATGAAGAATCTTGCGCTGTTGATAGTCCTGCTGTAAGTTTGAACTTAACTGAAAGAGTATTGAATACTCGAAAAAAAATTCATGAGCTTACTCAGCAGAAAGTAGCTAAAAAAGCAGCTCAAAAAGAAAGAAATAATAGAATTGAAGAATCAATTGCAATTGCATTTCAGCCGCTTCATGATGCTATCAATGAAAGAAATGCTCAAAGAGTAGCTTGCGAAGAAAGAAATAATAGGATGAGAAGAGAACTTGTCGTTGAACTTGAATTGCTTCGTCATGATTTGAATGAAAGTATTGCTCGAATAGAAGCTACGAGAGAAATAATAAACAGGACTAGGCAAGAAGCTTTAATTGCATTTGAATCGCTTAATACTACTTATCATGGAAGGCATGAAGATTTAAATGATTTATCAAGACTTCCATAAAGATAAATATTAAGATTTAACAACAGGGCTTTCAAAATAAAGTGGGAAAATTTCGGTTGAAGTTTTTCCACTTTTGTATTGTGTATAAGTTTCATTTATTAATGATTGCATTGACGCAAAGATAATATCTTCATTGATTTTTGCAATTCCTGAAAAGTTTTGCATAATAAAATCTTTATATTTAATGGATCCATTTCCAATAAATATAAGTGGTTGATCGACATATTTTTCATTGAGTAGATTCATAAGATTTTCGATAGAGTGATATCCCTGTTCGCCGGATTCTTTTATGGCGTAATAAACATCGCTACCAAATGCATCCATGACAGCAACTTGATGTAAAGCTTTATCTTCTTGCATGATAAGATCTAATCCATTACAACCAACTAAAGGAGTTTTTTGCGCAAAAGATATACCATTCGCTGTTGCAATGATGCTACGAAGTGTATTAAATGGTCCAGGACCAGTATTAATACCAATGCAGGCAATATCTGTAAGTGTGATATTTTGAGATACCAGTAACTCTTGTAATGCAGGAATTAAATACGCAACAGCTTGTATCTTTGGTATTATTTTGTTGGCAAGCACAGTTGTATTATTACTTAAGCTGATTTCAAGATGTTGATATGGATACTGGATTGTAATTAAATATGGCATATCGAATTTTTATTTCTTAATTTTTTGTTGTTGTAAAAAAATTCCAAAATGATCAAACTCTAATGTCTTTTCTTTCTTTAAAGATATTTTTCCACAATTGAGACACTTCCAACCCTCAAAACTTAAAAAATGATCAAAAAAAGATTGCTGGATCATGAGACCTGAACATTTTCTACACTTCATTATTACTCCATTTTCATTTTAATAATGCCGTACTGCCTTTTTATTAAAAGACTTTAAAAAAAGATATCAATGATTGTCAACATAATCATGAATTGCTAAAAGGTAAATATGATTCAAGGATTATAGCAGCAGCTATTGCATGTTGTTGTAATTTTTCTTCTTTGTTTTTTGGATTTTTTATTTTGCGAGCTTGTTTGCTTGATAATCTTTCATCCCATAACACCCATTGAACAGTAGGATATAAAGCTTCTAGCTTTTCTTTAGTGGCAACAACAACTCGTGTTTGATCACTTTCGAGACCACGCATTGTTTTAGGATATCCAACAACTATTATTGATATTTTTTCTTTTACCAATATTTCTTGAATGAAATTTTCTAAATCTGCTGCACCAACAGTTGTGTATGGCTTGGCAAAAAATCGTAAAGGATCGCTGAGCGCTACCCCAACCCACGCATCTCCAAGATCAAGTGCCATGATCTTCATCAAATATTCCTTATTATATTTAGACAATTGAATTTTTTTTGTACAATAACATGGTGATTGTTTTTTATTATTTATGTATGCTAATAAACAATATATAACACATAATTACGGTTAAATTAAGGAATAAAAGGAATAATATGGATTTTTCATCTATTATAATCATCGTAGCGCAAAATATTTGGAGCTTTCCGCTTTTACTTGGAATATTTGGTTTATGTGTATTTATGACGTTTCAATTAAGATTTGTTCAATTTAGGCATTTTTTCAATGCAGTAGGAATGATTTTTTCATCTGATGACAAAACAGAAACAAAAAAAGAAGGCGAGTTAACTGCTTTTCAGGCTTTTATTAACACACTTGGTGCTAATATTGGCAATGGTAGTTTAGCAGGTATTCCGGTTGCCATCTGTACTGGTGGACCAGGATCTATCTTTTGGTTATTGGTTATGTCAACGTTTGCTATTGCACTACGTTACACAGAAGTTTATTTAGGAATGGCTTTTATCGGGAAGCATAGATTTGGAAGCGCTAAGGGCGGTCCAATGTTATATCTAAGCATGTTACCATTTGGATCATTCTTGTCTTACACCTTTGCATTTTTTTGTTTAGGATATGCAATGTTTGGAGGAAACATTGTACAATGTAATTCTGTTGGACTTGCATTGCAAAGAACATGGAATATAGATCCTTACGTTACTGCTTTCTTTATTTTAGCATTTATTTCGTATGTTTTAATTGGTGGAGCTCAAAGAATTGTAAAATATTTAGAGATGTTAGTTCCTTTTAAAGTTTTACTTTTCATTGGATCTTCATTAATTGTTTTGATTTATCATTATCAAGCAATTCCACATGCATTCGCCCTTATTTTTGAAGGTGCATTTTATCCCCAGGCTTTCATTGGAGGTTCTGCTGGGTTTGCATTGCAACAAGTTATGCGAGTTGGTTTTGCCCGTGGTCTTTTAATTCATGAGGCCGGTCTTGGAACATCATCGGTAGCTTTTGGATCAACAACAGGTGAGCACGCAGTTAAAGATAGTATTTTATCAATGTTGAGTGTTTATATTAATACTCATATTATTTGTTTGATGATTGCTCTATCAATTTTAGCAAGTGGTGATGCATGGCAACATGGAGAAACAAGTACAGCATTAATGGTTTCAACTTATGAAACTGTATTTGGATCATTTGGAGGTTGGATTATTTCATTCTTAACCGTGAACTTTGCAATCAGTGTATTGGTATCATACGCTTATATTGGTAAAATTTGTTGGGATTTCTTAACAAACAATCGATTTGTGTATCTATTCCCATGTTTATATGTCTCAGCAGCTTTCTTTGGAACTTTTATGAAGGTTGATCTGGTTTGGCATTTAGCAGATTTAGTTAATGCAGGACTATTTACTTTAAACATGTTGGGAATTCTCTGGTTTATTGGAATGGTTCGTAAAGGACTCAGAGATTATGAAAGCAATTCAAAATGATTATGAATATTGAATTACCTAAAATATATCCGGTTACAAGTCATACTGATAATGTAGGTATGGGTACAACTTTTGTCGCAATTCCTGGAAGCTGTGATAATGGTAATTTATATATTCGCTTGGCAATTGAAAAAGGTGCGAGCAAAATTGTTGTTCAAAAAGAAGTTCATCTTCCACAGGATGTATTGGATCTTATAGCAACATCAGGAGTTGGTCTTCTTTTTGTAGATAATTGTCGTAAATCTTTAGCACAACTTATTGCTCAAGCACTTAATTATCCAGCAAAACGCTTGAAATTAATTGGCGTAACTGGAACAAAAGGTAAAACATCAACATCATATATGATGTATCACTTGCTCAAGCAGCAAGGATCAAAGGTTGCTTTGTTAAGCACTGCAGAAAAATTAATACAGTCAATTCCGGTTAAAATGAGCCTAACAACTCCATTACCAGAACATTTACATATGTTTTTTAATATGTGCATTCAGCATAATGTTGAATATGTTGTCATGGAGGTTTCAGCGCAAGCTTTAAGTTTACATCGCGTTGAAGGGCTTGAGTTTGAAGCTGGAATTTTCACTAATTTTTCATTAGAGCATCTTGAGTTTTATAAAAACATGCAAGATTATTTAGATGCAAAAGTAGGTTTGTTTAAGATGGTTAAGCAACCAAAAAATATGTTTATTAACTATGATGATGAGTCTGGTTATCAAATATTACAAAAACATCCTGAGTTTGGATCATATTCTTTGCAAGATAATTGTGCAAAATGGTATGGCCAAGTTAATTTACTACAAGGATCTCTTGAGGTTCAAATTAAAGAGCAAAATCAAATTTACTCTTTAAAATCAAGTTTAGTTGGTCGATTCAATGCTTATAATTTATTTGTAGCATCTTTAGCTATTCGAAGTTTGGGGTTTTCTTTTGAACATATTGCTCAAATAACAGATAGCTTACAGCAAATTCCAGGCAGAATGGAACAGTATCCATTAAAAAATGGTGCAACTTGTTTTATTGATTATGCTCACAATCCTTCATCGTATGAAGCTGTTTTGTCAACATTGCGATTAATGACAACAAACTTAATTATTGTTTTTGGAGCAGGTGGAGCTCGGGATAAAAGTAAGCGCCCAATGATGGGAGCAATTGTAGAAAAATATGCTGATTTAGCCATTATTACTTCAGATAATCCTCGCGATGAGTTAGCTACAGCAATTGCAAATGATATTATTGCAGGCTTTGTAGGTCGTAAAAATTTCCAGCATATTGCAGAATTTAACAGAACCAAAGCAATTGAATTAGCTTATAAGCTATCAATTAAAGGATCGGTTATTGCAGTACTTGGAAAAGGTCGAGATGAATATCAGATTGTAGGCGATTTGACCTTTCCGTTTAGAGAAAGAGCCATTATAAGGCCTTTTTTGCGAGAAGATACTCTTTACAAAAACCTTTAAAAGAGGTATTTTTGACTATGAATGAAAAATTTTAATTTTAATAATGTAAAGGTAGTTAAGCTATGACTATGGAATTGTTATATACAATCATTTCAGTAGCATCGTTTTTAGGTTTTTTTGTTATTTTATTTCTTAACAAACGTATAAATTCGATCATTGTTGATGATAAAAAGGCTTCTAAAATAGCATTGTTAATCCGCAATGGAGCAATGATTTTCTTAAAAGAAGAATATAAACTTATTGGCTATGTAGCAATTGTTGTTGCAACTGCTTTAGCTTATTTCACACAAGATATATATGTTCCTGCAGCATTTTTATTATCATCTACGGTTTCAATGTTAGTTGGTTTTATTGGTATGCGTGCAGCAACTGATGCAAATGTAAGAACAACTATTGCAGCAAAAAACCAAGGTGAAACAGCAGCATTACTTACAGCTTTCTTTGGCGGTGGCGTCATGGGATTTGCTGTTGCAAGTTTTGGATTGGTAAGTTTAGGTTTCGTTTTCTTTATGACATTTGAACTATCTCATTTTGTTCAAATTATCACAGCTTTTGCAGCTGGTTCAAGTTTAGTAGCTTTCTTTGCGCGTGTTGGCGGAGGTATTTATACCAAATCTGCTGATGTTGGTGCTGATTTAGTTGGTAAAGTAGAACTAGGTATTCCTGAAGATGATCCTCGTAATCCGGCAGTTATTGCGGATAACGTTGGTGATTGTGTTGGTGATACGGCTGGTATGGGCGCAGATATTTTTGAATCATATGTTGGTGCAATGATATCTTCAATTATTTTAGCTTTAAACGCAGGTTTGAATATTGATGTTGTTACATTGCCTTTAGTTTTATCAGCACTAGGACTTATTGGTTCTGCTAAAGGTATTGCTTTTGGTTATTTTGTAAAACAATCTCCTGCTGCTTTGTTACGTAACGCAACGTTGATTGCAATGGTAGCTTTCATAGGTTATGCATATGCTTACATGAGTTATATGGCTATTGATATGCAATATTTCATTGCGGTTATTGTTGGATGTGTTTCGGGTGTTGTTATTGGTATGATTACAGAGTATTATACTGGTGGCAAACCTATGCGTGATATTGCTCGTAGTTCAGTTTCTGGTGCAGCAACAAATTTAATTTATGGTTTATCGGTTGGTATGGAATCAACAGTAGCCCCAGTTCTATTCCTTTCTGGTGCAATGTTAACAGCATTTGTATTTGGTGGCGGATTGTTTGGAGTTTCAATTGCAGCTGTTGCTATGCTTTCAACTGTAGGTATCACTATGACTGTTGATGCGTACGGACCTATTGCAGATAATGCTGGTGGCATTGCAGAGATGGCTGGATTTGACAAATCAGTACGAAAAATTACTGATGGTCTTGATTCACTTGGAAATACAACTGCCGCTATGGGTAAAGGTTTTGCTATTGGTTCAGCTTTAATGACATCTGTTGCATTGTTTAGTGCATTTTCACAACAAGCTGGCATGACGAGTATCAATGTCATTGATCCTTTTGTTTTTGCAGGTTTATTTGTTGGTGGTGTTATGCCATTCTTAATTTCAGCTTTAACAATGCGTTCAGTTGGTGATGCAGCATTAAAAATGGTTATGGAAGTTCGTCGTCAATTTGCAGAAATTAAAGGTTTAGCAGAAGGAACAACAGATCCTGATTATGAAAGCTGTATTGCTATTGCAACGAAGGCTGCATTACAAGAAATGGTTTTGCCTGGTTTGTTAACAATCATCACTCCTGTTATTGTTCGTTATACTTTAGGTGTAGAAGCTTTAGGCGGTATGCTTGTAGGAGCAACTGTTGTAGGTGTTCTTCTTGCCTTAATGATGGCAAATGGTGGTGGAGCATGGGATAATGCTAAGAAATTTATTGAGTCTGGTGAGCATGGTGGAAAAGGTTCTCCTGCACATATGGCAGCTGTTATAGGTGATACAGTTGGTGATCCATTCAAAGATACATCTGGTCCGGCATTAAATATTTTGATTAAGTTAATGTCAATTGTGGCATTATTGCTTGTTTCATAAATAAAAAATAGAAAATAAAAAAGCGAAGATTATTGTAAAAATAATCTTCGCTTTTTTTGTTGTAAGTTTTTAACTATAATTACTTTAATAATAATTGTAGTTTTTTTATCATTGCTTCTCTGCTTGTTCCACCTATTTGTTTATCGATATACTTTCCATGATTCATGAAAATTATAAATGGATAACCCGGAACTTTTTGATCGATGTAATGCTTTACAAGAGTAGCAGCATTTTGTTCTGGCCCATTTACTTGATAAAATGAAACATGACAAAATGATTTATTTTCGGATAATTTTTGTATGACTGGTTTCATTTTTGTACACCAAGGGCATCCATTAGAATAAAGATAAATTGCAATTGGTCCTTGGTTGTTTTTCAAGATATCTTCAAGTCCACTTTCATTTTCAATTTGAATAATAGATTCTAAAAGATCTTGATCTTCTGGACATGTCATGATGCTTGATACAGTTAATATAAAATATATTAATAAGCTTTGTGTTGTTTTTTTCATTATTTCCCCTTTTATTATACGCCCCTTCTATTCTAAGTATATCAAATAGAACACAACGATTGTCAATGATTATGTATTTAATAATTAATATGTTTTCAGTTAGAGATGTTCTTTTTTGGATTAGCAATCTTAAATAGATTGTTGAAAATTTTCTATTTGAAAAGTGAAGGAGTTAGGTTTTTTTTTAATATTTAAAATTGTTTCAAGATTTTTTTAAAAAAATAGCTTGAAACAATTTTATCTTTTCGCTATCTTCTTAATAGTCAAATGCTTGAAAAGACCAGTTTGTTTCGATGTTTCAGATAGTGTTTTTTAAAGTTGTTTTAATGTGGCAGTTAGCTGATCTAGTAAGAAATAAATGATTCTTAATGATTAGAAAGTTTTCAATATGTAATGTGAGTTATTGTTAATTGGGAGTTAAAAGTGGCTAATGAAAGTACAAAATCATTCGATAAAAAGTTTGTCATAGCGTTGAGTGGCGCTACAACAATAATGTTTAATATTTTTGATATTAAAAAATTCGTTGAACAGGCTTCCATTGGATATGAATCTGATATAGATATTGATAAAATTGCTCAAGCAGCATATAAAAGTTTATTTAATGGTATGACAATGCATGATTTTTATCATGTTATTATACTTGCTACGGTTCCATTTTCTGAGCTTGATGAAGCATATAGTTTTGTTGCTGCGCGATTATTAAAATTTGCGCTGATTTATGAAGTTACAGGATTTTGTCATGATGCGCCAGAATCATATGAACAGATATATATAAAGTCTTTTGTTAACGGACTTTCTCGTGGCGTTGAATTAGATATTTTTGATAAAAATCTTTTAGAATATGATATTGAATTTCTTTCAAACAGTCTCGAATTAGAACGAGATGATCTTTTTGGATACTTAGGGTTGAAAACTATATTTTCTGGTTATTTACAAAAGTTTGATGGAATTCGTTTTGAGTTGCCACAATCATTTTGGATGCGTGTTGCTATGGGACTGGCGATTAATGAAGTTGATAAAAATGAAAAAGCTGTTGAGTTTTATAATGTTCTTTCGAAAATGCTATTTATATCTTCTACACCAACTTTATTGCATGCAGGACAACGTAAAGCACAATTAAGTTCATGTTATTTAACCTTTGTTGACGATGATCTTCATCATATTTTCAAATGTATTGGTGATAATGCTCAAATGTCAAAGTGGTCTGGTGGCGTTGCTAATGATTGGAGTTCCTTGAGAGGAACTGGATCAATGGTCTCATCAATTAATACTTGCTCGCAAGGTGTTATTCCTTTTTTAAATGTTGCAAATAGTACAACTGCATCAATTAATCGTAGCGGTAGTCGTCGTGGAGCTGTTTGTGCTTATCTTGAATGTTGGCATTATGACTTTGAAGACTTTTTAGATTTACGTAGAAATACTGGTGATGAACGTCGAAGAACACATGACATGAATACAGCAGCATGGATTCCAGATCTTTTCATGCAACGAGTTGAGCAAAATGGACAATGGACACTGTTTTCTCCACATGAAACTCCTGACTTACATGAAGTTTATGGGAAGAAATTTGAAGAACGTTATGTTCATTATGAAAAAATGGCTGAAGAAGGAAAAATTAAATATTTTAAAAAAATGACAGCAAAAGAATTATGGAGAAAGCTTATAACAAGACTTTTTGAAACAGGTCATCCATGGCCAACATTTAAAGATGCTTGTAATATTCGTTCCCCGCAAGATCATGTTGGTGTTATTCATTCATCAAACTTATGCACTGAAATTACTTTAAATACGAGTAGAGAAGAGACTGCGGTTTGTAACATTGGTTCTTTGAATTTATCAAAATTTATCAAGAATGGTAAAATAGATGAACCTTTCTTAGCAGAAACAATTTTAACTGCTATGCGTATGCTTGATAATGTTATTGATATTAATTTTTATCCAACCCCAGAAGGACAAGTTGCTAATCATCGACACAGACCGGTTGGTTTAGGTGTTATGGGCTTGCAAGATGCATTTTTCAAGGCAAGAGTTCCATTTGAAAGTCAAAAAGCTATGGAGCTATCGGATCTTTTACTTGAAACTGTTTCTTACTATGCAATTTTATCTTCATCGTTATTAGCAAAAGAGCGTGGAGCTTATTCAACCTTTAAAGGATCCAAATGGGATCGTAACTTATTTCCAATCGACACAATCGCCTTGCTTTCGCAAGAGCGCAATATGCCAATTGAGATGATTGGCAAAGAAACAAAAGATTGGTCAATTGTTCGTGATTCTGTTAAAAAGTATGGAATGAGAAATTCGAATACTATGGCAATTGCGCCAACAGCAACAATATCGAACATTTCTGGTTGTTATCCATGCATCGAACCAATTTATAAAAATTTATATGCAAAAGCTAACTCAAGTGGTGAATTTGCAGTTTTAAATAGTTATTTAGTTGAAGACCTTAAAAAACTTAATTTGTGGAATGATGATTTACGAGATCGTATAAAATATTACGATGGAAGCATTACTCAAATTGAAGAAATTCCTGCTGATATTCGTGAACTATATAAAACAGCTTTTGAAATTGATCCATTATGGATGGTCAAAATGACGGCAGCTCGTGGGAAATGGATTGATCAGTCACAATCTCACAATGTTTTCATGCAAGGTGTCTCAGGTAAAAAATTAAATGATGTTTATATGTATGGTTGGAAACTTGGTTTGAAAACCTTCTATTATTTAAGAACACTTGGTGCAAGTCAGATAGAAAAATCTACACTGGATGCAAGAAAATTTGGATTTACTCAGATGAGAGAATACAAAGAAAATGAACCCACCCAATCAGTAGAAAATTTAACCAAAGAAGAGAGTAGCGTTGTCCAAGATCATGATGTAGAATTAGAGGCAATAGAAAAAAAAGCTTGTCGATTGACTGATCCTGGATGTGATTCTTGTCAGTAATAACAAAGGAAAATAATGGGAATTATTCGAGATTCAAAAACAGATCCTAATAAAATTTTGCCAATGAAATATCTTTGGGCTCGGAAATATTATCAAGGTGGTATAGCAAATAATTGGACGCCAGAAGAAGTTTCTATGCAGCGAGATGTTGAGCAATGGAAATCATCAACAGCATTAACTGAACAAGAACGTCATTTGATTTTATTAAATCTTGGATTTTTTTCAACAGCAGAATCTTTGACCGCAAACAATCTTGTGCTTGCTGTTTATCGACATGTAACGAATCCAGAATGTCGTCAATATTTATTACGACAAGCATTCGAAGAAGCTGTTCATACTGATACGTTTATTTATTGTTGTGATACTTTGGGTTTAGATCCTGATGTTATTTATAATATGTATGAAACAGTTGATGTTATTAAAGCAAAAGATGATTTTGTGGTTAATTTAACAAAGTCTATTTTTGATCCAAATTTTGATATTGTTGATTCTGCAACAACTCAACAATTTGTTCATGATCTTATTGGATACTACGTTATCATGGAAGGCATATTCTTTTATGCTGGATTTGCAATGATGCTTTCGCTTAAACGTCATAACAAAATGGTTGGAATTGGTGAGCAGTTCGAATATATTATGCGTGATGAAAGTTTACACTTAGCTTTTGGGTGTGATCTTATTAACACGATTATAAAAGAAAATCCTGAAATTTGGACAGATGAATTTAAACAAAATGTTACGGAATTAATTAAGCAAGCAGTAAAGCTTGAAATTGATTATGCTTTAAAAGCTTGTCCAGATGGATTACTGGGTATTTCTGGTAAGCAATTTGTGGATTATGTAGAACATATTGCAGATCGACGATTAGAACGCATTGAATTACCACAAGTTTATGGAACAGAAAATCCATTTCCTTGGATGTCTCAAGCAACTGATTTAAGTAAAGAAAAAAACTTCTTTGAGACACGAGTTACTGAATATCAGTCAGCTGGTTCTCTTGATTGGGAAGATTAAGATTTTAAATTAAATGAAAAAATGACCCATTAAACAATGGGTCATTTTTTTTACTGTTTTTTTATAATGAGTGCAAAAATTTCCCATGCTGATTTGTTAAGAGCAGCATCACTCATTATTGAAAGTTCTGAAATTGTATCTTTATTGATATTCTGTTCTTTGAATGTTTGTCTCCAAAAAGGTAGATCAAACAATCCCGATTTGTGTTGGTTGTCATCAATTATCTGAACAAACTCAATAATTTTTTTATCTTGTTCTGGGCTTAGATTTCTACTTAATTCTTTAATGTCTAGAATATGGCAAGATAATTTTTTAGTATCAGTTTCATCAAGAATAGTATCAATTGATTCTTGGATAGCTTGTAAACTTTGTAATCTATCTTTTATAGCATTATCTTGATCTGTTATTTTGTTTAATTTTTTACCCACAAGAAAATTATTGATCGCTTTTAAAATCATGACATGAATGTTTTCTTTAAATTCTTCATAAGGTTTGAATAGATCGTTGTCTAGGTCATTACTATCAAAAGAGCATTCAAACTTTTTTTGTAATGAACTGCTGTGTGTTGGTAGTTTATATCGATCAGAGCTTAAAGCGCAGTATGCAATAGTTGCAGCATGTTTTATATGAGGAGTAGATGAAAATGATATGCTTGTATAAGTTAATGTAATGATTGAATAGAGGATTTTTTTAAGTTTATTCATAGGTTTTCAAGTATGTCTTCAAAATTTAAATTGTTTCATGCTGAAATAAATATACTCCATTTTTCAAAACAAAACAACGGCCTCCTATGTTTTTTAATAATTTGATTTGTTTAAATTAATACATTTCGATGTTGGAATATGTTCCATCAATGTTTGAGCCGCTTGCTCTGTTCTAGAATTTGATTTGCAAAGTACCAGTAGATCAATATGAGTAGCTCCCATATTTTTAACCATTGCAGAACTTAAGGTATATTCGATCCATGATTTACTTGATGGACGAGCTCCTAAAGCTCCACAATCAAAAGCATAAATAGCTCCATTTTTTTTAAAAACATACATTGTCTGTCTGCCTTGAGTAATAGAAAAACCCATTGATTTACTTTGGAATATAGTATGTATAATTGGAGTGCAAAGATATAAAAAGCTGAGTAATGCAATACGAGAATTTTGAGAATGTTTTTTAAAGTAGTAAAGAGAGCATGCTATAATTGCAAATAAAGATGTTGGGATTATCATGAATTGCGAAAAACCAATAAGCCAATGAGCTGATCCAAATGATAAAAAATAATGCCAAATGCTCGTAGTGTAATCAAGAGCAATTGCAATTAAATTATTAGGAATTCCTAATATATCTGTCGTGAATAATAATGCTGATATGAAAATAAATACAGTTAAAAATTGAGCAAAAATTAAGTTGCCCGCAATTGACATTGTTGATATGGGAAGTCCCCATGCAATCAAAACCGGGAGCATGACGATAGAAATTAAAAGTTGAAGTTCTAAAAAAAATAAAAAATTAATTATAAGTTTTTTGAGTCTTTGAAGCATAGTGAGCTGATATATAAAGATTTTTCCAAAATATTTTTGCACTACCGATCATTGGAGTATTATTCAAAGCTTGTTGTAAAAGTTTAACCATTGCCTTTGCTTGGTCTAATGAATCACTACCTTCATTGATTTCTTCTTTTAATATTATTGTCCAATGTTCAAAAAGATTATCGGTTAATTCTTTGCTTTCTTGTTCTTTGATTTCTAAAGCCTCTAGTTGTTTAATGAAACTAATTGGATTTAAAAATTTGAGAGTTAGAAAGGGTTCTAAGAAATCTTTAAAGGTATCCATCGTTGATTGCGATTTTATTTTTTGAATAACGCAACGAGATTTTACTGTTAAAGGTAGGGCTTGAGGTCGCTGGGTTAAGAAAAAGAAGTTATATCCAGGGAAAGGTTCTTCTATTGTTTTTAAAAGACGATTTGAACATTGATCAGTTAATCTTTCTGCTTGTTGAATAATAAAGAATCGTTGTTCATTGTTATCTAACTGAAATGATGACATTTTAATGAGCTCATCAATTTGCTCTAAATTATAAGAGCGCTCTGGGGTAAGCCAAACCACTGATGGATGTTCTTTTGCAACAACCTGTTTGCACGAAATACATTGTTGGCAAGCTTTTTGTAGGCATAACTTTGTTTGAAGATGGAGAATCATATAGTCATGCAACGTCTGGGAGTCGCTAATCCATAATTGGGTCGGATGTTGTAGATTGTTGACCATAAATAGTTCTAACATTCTTTTATATAAACAATAATATCTCATTTGATTCTACAGCATTTCAGAGGTTTTTAACAGGCGTAATATTTTGAAAAAAATAAAAAGAATTTAACGTTGTGAAAATTTTTGTTCTTTTGGTAGTATGTCTTTAAATTAAAAGGAGATGAAATGAAATTTAAAAATATATTAATGTATTTCTTCGTATTGGCATCAATAGAACTATCAGCAGGTTTTTCTGAAGAAGGTGAGTTTGTAAGTTATAAAAAACGTTTATCAGTTCGAGTGGTTGAAAATCAGACGATACACTCTTCCTTTAAAATGTTTTATGCAAATTCAGACAGCTTGGGACTTCTTTCTCCGCAATCAATTTTTTTATTTAAGTCTGGTGAAAGATTCTTACAGCAAGATGAAATGTTTTGTTTGCAATGTGTAAAAGGTTCTTTTTTGCCAATTTTTATAGAAGATGAAGGCCCGGTAAGTGGTCAGCCACCAGAAGGTTTTCATGGACCTTATTATCTTTCGATGTGGTTGAATTATCCAGATGTTTCGGATGATCAAAAAGAGTATGTACGATATGTTGTAGAGATTGGAAAATCTGGTGAAATTGGCATTCGAATTAACGCTAAAGGTGATTGTCAAATTTTAGCACTATCTCATATTAAATTGTTACCATAATTTAATATGAGATAGATTCATATTTTGCTTTGCTTATTTATAAAATAGAGTCTAAAAAGTCCTCTGAGTATTGCTTCCTGATTTTGAATTAATTTGTAATTAAAGATTCTTTGTTAAATGGTTTTTGAAAAAATAATTTTGTTTTTTTCTTCATGTTCTTCGATAGCAAAAATTGTTTTTTGGTGGTAACCTCTATTGTATATGCATTCGTTTATTTATTTTTCACGAGAAAGGGGTTTATATGATTTTAAACTTCACTTTAATTTGGTTTACTCTTACATTTTTATTTCTTTTTTTAGAAATGGGACACCCCGGACTTTTGTATTTTATTTCATTTTCTTTTGGATCTTTATTTGCTTTTGGAGCTAGTTTTTATATTGATAGTCTTTTACTGCAACAAGCTATATTCTTAATAGGAACGTGTATAGCTCTTTGTTTAGTACATTTTTTTGCTAAAGAAAAAAAAGGTCATATTCAAATTCCATCACATCGATCAAATTTAGATGCTTTGATTGGTCAACGAGTTGTTGTTTATCTTGCAGATGAAAATAGTCAGACATGGCAAGCACGTATCAATGGACAAGTTTGGTTGGTGCGTAGTGTTGGGGATAAGCCTTTAAAGGCTGGTCAAGATGCTCTCGTAGTCGATGTTCAGGGATGTCATTTACGAGTTCGTGCAATTCATATAAATGTATAATGAAAGGGTAGAACAATGGTAATGTATTTATTTTTTATAGTTCCGGTTTTGTTTTTGATAAGTTTACTCTTATCAAGTGTTGTTTTAGTTCGTCAAGCTGAAAGTATAATTATTGAGCGATTAGGTAAATTTCATAAAATTCTTGGGCCTGGTATCCATGTAATTACTCCTTTTGTAGATCAAAAGAGGGGTGCTGTATGGACATTTGTTTATATTGGACAAGATCATAAATATTATCGTCATTCGCGTGTTTTATATAAAATTGATTTACGTGAATCTGTTTATGATTTTCCTAAGCAAAATGTAATTACCAAAGATAATGTAACAATGGAAATTAATGCCCTGCTTTATTATCAAATTACTGATGTTAAAGCCGCAATGTATGAAGTTTCAAATTTGCCAGAAGCAATTGAAAAATTAACACAAACAACGTTACGTAATGTTATTGGATCAATGGATCTAGATGATTCTTTAGCATCTCGTGATGAAATTAATCAAAAACTTCGACTTATTTTAGATGAAGCTACTGATAAATGGGGCGTTAAGGTTAATCGAGTTGAATTGCAAGAAGTTAATCCTCCTCGTGATATTCGCGAAGCAATGGAAAAACAAATGCGAGCAGAGAGATCTCGTAGAGCAACTATTTTAGAAGCTGAAGGTAGTAAATTTGCTATGATTTTAGATGCAGAAGGTGTGCAACAATCACAAATTCTACGCGCCCAAGGGCAATCTGAATCAGCAATTTTAGAAGCAGAAGGCCAAGCTCAATCAAGATTAAAGGTTGCAGCAGCTGAAGCAAAAGCATTTGAAATGTTACAAATTGCTATGCCAAATACTGACCCAGCACAATACTTGATCGCAATGAAGTATATGCAAGCTTTACCAGAAATGATGAGTGGCAAAAATAGTAAGTTAATTGTTGTACCGTATGAAGCAACAGCGTTAATGGGTTCTCTTTCATCAATGAAAGAACTTTTTAATCAGATTGATGAAGTGGTACCAAAAAAATAAGAATTATAGAAAGATATAGAATATGAAGATATATGTAGGTAATTTAACTGCAGATTCAGCTGAAACAGCTTTGGATCGTAAGTTTTCAAGATTCGGTAAAGTTGATTCGGTTAAAATTATTAAAGATGGAAAAACAGGAAAACCAAAAGGTTTTGCAGTTGTAGATATGCCAAATGATGATGAAGCTCGAGCAGCAATTGCAGGATTGAATGGTTTAGAATTTAATGGTTGTTGGTGGACTGTTAAAGAAGCTCGATTTTAAAAGTTTTTTATAATCAGTGAAAAAAAGGGAGATTTCTATAATCTCCCTTTTTTATTTTTTTATTCTGGGCATATTCCATTGTGACATGGTACGTTGTGAGTTTTGCCATCCTCACCTTTCCATGATGTTTGAATTTTAACATTTTGGTCAGATTCTCTACAATGGCGCACAAACATCAAAGCACTTCCGATTAATATAGCCGCAGTTATTATTTTTAAAAAATCATTTGTTTTCATCACTTTATATTCCTTTTTTTATAATTTCATTTTCTACGAGTCTACTAGTTGGTAGGACTTTTTGATATTCATTTGTTGTTTCTTTATCCTGCAATTACTCCATTATGACGTTTTGCGCAAGTTGTTTTTCCAGAAGAATCTGTCCAGCATGTTTGAATTTTAACATTCTGATCAGACTCTCTACAACGGCGTACACACATGAAAATAGCTCCGGCTATCATAACTACAATCATCACTTTGATTAATTCATCTTTATACATCATTTCATATTCCTTTTTTGTGATTTTACTTCTTATATATTTCTTAGTTGTTAATTACTCTGCAGCTCCATGTACATGTCTTTCATGACCATGTTCACCTGTGTAAGTTGTTCCTGTTTCATGTTTATGGCTTTGGATTTTAACATTTTGGTCAGATTTTTTAAAATATTGCATACCGGTAAAAATAACTGCAACGACTGCCATTAAAATTATTATCTTAACCAATTCATTTTTTTCTATCATTTTATATTCCTTGTCTAGAAACACTTTTAATACTCTACCTGTAAGCATTCTACTGGTTTTGACTCTGAAAATGCAATAGATTCAATTCTTTATAGAATTGATTGTAGAACTAACTGACTCCAACTTTCCATGTGGTTAATTTTTTCTTGGCACATTTTTTTAGAAAACATGAGACCATTTTTATGTTCATCTTTAATAGAGATTTGATCATTGTCACCTTTTAGAAGGAGTACAAGGCCAAGATGAACTTTGCCAACATCGTTTGAATCATCGTTGAGAATTCCAATGGTTGAGATAGTCAGATTACCTGAGTAAGAAACTTCTTCTTCAAATTCTCGCTTTGCCCAATCGAATATGGTTTTACCAGAGATATCTTCTTCTCTCATATGCCCGCCAATACCAATAGATAGCTTGTTTGCAAGTCTTTGTTCGGATGCAGTAGATTTTCTTTGCATAACAAAAAACTTATCATCAAAAGTAAATACCATATAAGGAATGATCTGTTTGTAGGAAAAATCATTTTCGGCTAAATATCGAGGTTTGTATTCTTGATGTTTTGAAATTGTATCGATAGTCGATTGGATATTCTCAGTAGATAGACCATGCCAAGGTTTTTCATTTTTAAAAAGAGTTTCTCGTGCAATAACAAGAATTTCTTCTTGATGACTCTTGTAGATACGCGATTTGTTTTCTGTGTTTTTCATAATCATCCTTGTTTGGGGCTTATTTTCAGTATGGCTTGATCATACAGTTTCTTTATAAACACAGCAAGGCGTGGCTTTTATTTAAAAAAAAGTTTTTTAATCTGGTCTAATCTACGAAAATCTTTATTGGAAACAGGTTTAAGCGAAATAACTTTTTTTTAAGTTGTATTAAAATATAAAAAAGTCAGAAGATAGATTGCTATCAGGAAAAGTATTTGGTATGATTATTGAGATATATAAATATAAATTTAGTTATTGAAAGTGTACTTGTAATAAGTATACCTAAATAACGGACGAGGAATAAAAGTATGAAAATGTACGTAGGCAACTTGAGCTTTGATACATCAGAAGGTGATTTGAGACAAAAATTTGAAGAGTTCGGAGATGTTGCTTCTGCAAATATCATTACAGATAGAGACACAGGACGATCTAAAGGTTTTGCTTTTGTAGAAATGACTAGTAGCTCAGCAGCTGAAACTGCTATGGCTGCATTGAACGGTGCTGATTTTAATGGTCGTAAATTGACTGTTAATGAAGCTCGTCCACGCACAGAACGCCCAGCTGGTAGCAGCACAGGCGGTGGATTCCGTAGCAATGGTAACGCTGGTGGAAGCCGTCGTTGGTAGTTTGCCTTCTATAAAATTTCGAATTTAAAATTTGATATTTGAATCCCGTCTTTTTAAGGCGGGATTTTTTTTGTATAAATTTTCGGAAATTGATGATCTTATGGTATATTTTTATAAGAAAGATTCGTTTTTATCATAAAAGGTTGATTATGAGCTATGACTTTAAGACCATTGAATCAAAATGGCAAAAAATATGGGAAATGAATCCATATGGAAAATCTAATGAAACTGGCAATGGTAAAAAATATTATTGTTTAGATATGTTTCCTTACCCTTCGGCTTCAGGTTTACACGTAGGCCATTGGAGAGGTTATGTTTTATCTGATGTCTATGCTCGTGTCAAACTTTTACAAGGTTATAACGTTTTACACCCCATGGGATGGGATGCTTTCGGCTTACCTGCTGAAAATGCAGCTATCAAAGAAGGTAAACACCCAAGAGTTAATACCGAAAAAAATGTTGCAAGCTTTAAAAAGCAGTTAAAACAAATTGGTGCTGTTTATGATTGGTCAAAAGAGGTCAATACAACTGATCCAAACTATTATAAATGGACGCAGTGGATTTTTGTGGAGATGTTTAAGCGCGGACTTGCTTATGAATCTATGACCGCAATTAATTGGTGCCCATCATGTCTTACTGGGCTTGCAAATGAAGAAGTCGTTAAAGGTTGCTGTGATCGATGTGGTAAAGAGGTTGAGCAGCGTCGAGTTCGTCAATGGATACTTAAAATCACTGACTATGCAGAAGAATTACTTGATGGCCTTGATACACTTGATTGGCCAGAAAAAGTTAAATTAATGCAAAGAAATTGGATTGGTAAAAGCAAAGGTCTTATTTTTACATCTCCGGTCAAAGATACGCAGATTGAGATCGAAACCTTTTCAGCTCATTTTGAAACTTGCTATGCAGATACATTTGTAGCAATTGCTCCGGATCATAAGCTTTTAGAATCACTCCTTGATGGTCTTGCAAATAAAGATGAAATTTTAGAACAAGCTGCAGCTATGGTTGCGAGTCGATCTGTAGACAGAAAAGAAGATAAAGATTTTAAAGGCATTTTCACTGGTCGTTATATTGTCGATCCACTTGGGAATGGAGACTTACCTATTTGGATTGCAAGTTTTGCACTTGCAAATTATGGAACTGGAATTATTAAATGTTCAGCTCATGATGAACGAGATTATGTTTTCGCTAAAAAATATAAAATTCCATTAAAAGTTGGACTTGTACCATTTGGAAACTTAGAACTTGAAAAAGAAGTTCTCGATCAAGAAAAATGTTATACGGATATGGAAAATGGTATTTTATTATATCCAGCACAGTTTGCAGGACGACGTTCTGGAGATTGTCGACAAGAGATAATTGAGTATTTAGTTAGTAAAGAACTAGCAGTTGAAAAAACTAATTATCGTTTACGTGATTGGGTATTTTCTCGGCAGAGATATTGGGGTGAACCTATTCCTTTAATTCATTGTTCTAAGTGTGGAGTTGTTCCAGTACCAGAAGATCAATTACCGGTTTTACTACCCGATGTTACATCATATGAACCAACGGGTACCGGAGAGTCTCCTCTTGCTGGAATTGATGAATTTGTTAACACAACATGCCCGAATTGTCAGGGACCTGCTAAGCGTGAAACAAACACCATGCCTCAATGGGCTGGATCATGCTGGTATTTTTTAAGATATCCAAATCCAGATTTAAAAGATAAGCCATTTGATATGAAAGATCTTAAATATTGGCTTCCGGTTGATTTGTATGTTGGTGGTGTTGAGCACGCAATCTTACATTTATTATATGCTCGATTTTATGTAAAATTTTTACATAACGCTGGCTATCTTCCTTTTGATGAACCATTTACTCATTTGTTTAACCAGGGAATGGTCTGCAAGGTATCAGAGACTTCTGGTGCAGCAGAAAAAATGTCAAAATCTAAAGGTAATGTTGTTAATCCAGATGATATCATTGCAAAGTATGGATCTGATGTTCTGCGCATGTATATTTTATTCATGGGTCCACCAGAACTAGATTGTGAGTGGCAAGATGCAGGTATCGAAGGCGTAAATAGATTTGTTCACAGATTGTCTACTTACTTAACGAATCCATCAACTTTACTTGGTCATAATAAAATTCAAGATGTTGATACAACAAAGCGTCTTCATCAATTAATTAAAACAGTTAAAAATCGTTTAGATTTATTTAAACCAAATACAGTTATTTCTGCTTATATGGAATGGCTAAATGATGCAACCAAGCATAATATGCAATTAGATAAAGCTTCGATTGAAACATTTTTAGTACTATTTTCATTGGTTGCTCCGCATATGGCATCAGAACTACTTGAACAGCTACTAGGTAAAAAATTAGTTGATTGTAGTTGGCCAACCTATGATGAATCTTTATTGACTCAAGATTCTATGATTCTTGCAATTCAGGTAAATGGCAAAATGCGTGGAACAATAGAAGTTGATATTGATATGCACCAGTCAGATATTGAAAAAATTGCTTGTGATAAAATTTCAAAGTGGTTAGAAGATAAAGAAATAGTTAAAATTATTTATATTAAAAATAAAATGTTAAGTTTTGTTATTAAATAATTAAGAATAGTTTAAAAAGAGCTTGAAAGCATTTTTTTCAAGCTCTTTTTAAACTAAAATAGACTTGTAGCTAGTTTTCTATTTATGATTAAATTGTTATAATACAATAGTTATGATCCTTTAATTACAATAATGAATTTTTTAAAATCATGGATAATAAAAAAATAATAAAAGTTAGTAAATTCTTCTTTTTTAATATTTTGCTCTTTTTTTCTTTTACTGATTTTAATGTTTTTGCTATGGAAAAGTGCCAAAATAGTAATAATGAGTTCGAAGGACCTCTATTTGTTGAAGGCCAAGAAAATATTACACTAGAAGATTCCGGGCCTATGCTCACTATAGATGATTATTTTCTAAAAGATGATGATGCTTTTGATGAAGAAGTTTCAAGTTTAACATCTTCCGCTGGAACATTGATGACTACTCGAACAAATAGTACAAGTTCAACTGAGTTTTCACAAAAATCAACATCTGTTATGGCAATAACACCCAGCCGATCATCAAGTAGTAATCTTATGTTTAGTTCAGTTGAAAATTTTTGTGATGATAAAAAATTTTATAAAATTAAATCTGGTAGAAAATGTTTACCAGAAAAATCTATTGCATTTTCTATTGTAGGTAACAAGAGAGAAAATCAATCCATTTCAGAAGAAAACAAGTAAACATGTTTTATAAAATGTTTTATAAAACATAAAAAATCTTACGAGAGTTAATTTTCTCGACAGAGCATAAGCTATATTTTCTCAATTTATATGAGGTTTGTTATGAGTCTATTCAAATTACATTATCCTTTTCAACCAGCAGGCGATCAGAAAAAAGCAATTAGTAAGTTAATTGATGGCCTTGGATCACCTTCGACCTTGCTTGGTGTAACAGGTTCAGGTAAAACATTTACGATAGCTAATGTTATTGCCAAACAAGATGGACCAGTTATTGTTTTATCTCCCAATAAAACGCTTGCGGCACAGCTTTATGAAGAGTTTTCACTTTTTTTCCCAGAAAATAAAGTTTGTTATTTTGTTAGTTATTACGATTATTATCAACCAGAATCTTATTTACCAGCACAAGATATTTACATTCCTAAAGAAACAAAGATCAATGATGAGATAGAACGTTTACGTGTCGAAGCCGCAGCAAGTATTATGCAGCGTAAAGATGTTATTATCATAGCTTCAATTTCTTGTATTTATTCATTGGGTAATCCTCAAGATTTTAAAGATATGGCAATTGAATTAACGGTTGGGCAAAAAACTTCTCGTAAAGATTTAATCTTAAAATTATTATCAATTTTATATAGTCGTAATGATGTAGATAAAAGGTTTGGAACTTTTCAGGTATTGGGAAATAGTATTGAAGTTAATGTTCCCTACCAAAAGAAAAAAAAGTTAAGAATCGAACTTTTTGGTGATGAGATTGAATCATTAACATGGATTGATAGAATTAATAACAATGTGCTCAGCGATATTACTCAAGAAGTTATTTTTCCTGCAAAAAACTTTGTAACAACTGAAGAAAAAAAACGTAATGCAATTAAACTGATTAAAGATGAATTGAGTGCTTATGCACCAACCATGGAAAATGAACAATACGCACATAGACTACAACAACGAGTTGCCTACGATATCGAAATGTTACAACAAACAGGAACCTGTCCTGGGATTGAAAATTATTCAATTTATTTTGATGGTCGCAAACCAGGTCAACCACCATTCTGTTTATTTGATTTCTTTGAAAAAGATAAATTTTTATTAATTATTGATGAATCACACATTGCAATTCCACAAATGAATGCAATGTATAAAGGTGATCGTGCTCGTAAAAAATCATTAATTGATTTTGGATTTCGTTTACCATCAGCTTATGAAAATCGACCTTTGAAATTTGAAGAATCGGAACGTTTTTTGAAAAAAGTAATTTATGTTTCCGCAACTCCTGGTACGTATGAACTTGAAAATAGCAAACAGATTGTTGAACAGATTATTCGTCCAACTGGCTTGCTTGACCCAGTTATTGATCTACACTCACGAGTTAATCAAATTAATAATTTAATTGAGCAAATAAAATTAACGACAGAAAAAGGATTTCGCACCCTTGTAACCGTGTTAACTAAAAAAATGGCAGAAGAGCTAGCTTTTTTCTTAGAAGAAAAACAGATCAAGGTTTGTTATATACATTGTGATTTAAAAACACCAGAACGCACGCAGCTACTTCAAAAGTTACGTTCTGGGGTGTTTGACTGTTTGGTCGGTGTTAATTTGTTACGTGAAGGATTAGACCTGCCTGAAGTTGCCTTTGTGGCAATCATGGATGCAGACATAGAAGGTTTTTTGAGAGATCGTCGTTCGTTGATTCAAATTATTGGACGAGCAGCACGAAATACAGAAAGTATTGTTCGGTTATATGCTGATAAAGTAACCAAGTCGATGAGAATTGCTATCGATGAAACTTTTCGTCGTAGAACGTTACAACACATGTATAATCAAGAACATGGGATTACTCCAAGAACTGTAATACGAGACGTTACAACTTCGATATCTTCATTAACGGAAGATATTGCCAAAGGATCCAAAGCTTTACAAAAACAAGCAAAAAAAGAAATTAAACTATCTCAAGAAGATTATGCAAAAAAAATTAAAGAGCTTGAACAACAGATGCAACAGGCCGCTGAAAAATTAGATTATGAAACCGCAATTGAATTGCGTAGACAGTGGCAACTGTTAAAAGCAAAATCATAAAAAAATAGGAGACTACAGTAATTGTAGTCTCCTATTTTTTTATGATTTTGAGTTCTTTTTTTAAGTTGATTATTCAACTATTGTTTTATTATTCTTGTTATTTTTGTCGATAGATTTTTGCTTTTTAGCTATTGTTTTAGATTCTTTTTTAGATATACCGCCAACTTTTAAAGCATCGATTTTAGCATGTTGTTTGGAGATATCTTTTTGGGTGTTGGCTTGTTGTTTATCAAGTTTGGTTATTTTTTCATTCTGAGGTTGAGAGTCTTGTGGAGTTGATTCTTTATCTTTAATTTGTTCTTTTGCAGGTTCTTTTTGATCGATATCCTTCTGGTTTTTAGCAATGTTGGATTTTGTTTTAGAAATTGTTTTAGCTTCTTTTTTAGATATACCGTCAGCTTTTAAAGCATCGATTTCAGCTTGTTGTTTGTTGATGTTTTTTTGTGTGTTGGCTTGTTGTTTATCAAGTTTATTTATGTTTTTATTCTGAGGTTGAGAGTCTTGTGGAGTTGATTGTTGGTCGATGATTGCTTGTTTTTTGTCTTCTTTCTGATCGATGTCTTTCTGGTTTTCAGTAATGTTGGATTTTATTTTAGAAATTTTATTAGCTTCTTCATTTGATATACCGTCAACTTTTAAAGCATCGATTTTAGCCTGTTGTTTATCGATATCTTTTTGGGTGTTGGCTTGTTGTTTATCAAGTTTATTTATGTTTTTATTCTGAGGTTGAGAGTCTTGTGGAGTTGATTGTTGGTCGATGATTGCTTGTTTTTTGTCTTCTTTCTGATCGATGTCTTTCTGGTTTTCAGTAATGTTGGATTTTATTTTAGAAATTTTATTAGCTTCTTCATTTGATATACCGTCAACTTTTAAAGCATCGATTTTAGCCTGTTGTTTATCGATATCTTTTTGGGTGTTGGCTTGTTGTTTATCAAGTTTGGTTATTTTTTTATTCTGAGGTTGAGAGTCTTGTGGAGTTGATTGTTTATCTTTAATTTGTTCTTTTTCAGGTTCTTTTTGGTCGATATCTTTCTGGTTTTCAGTAATGTTGGATTTTATTTTAGAAATTTTCTTAGCTTCTTTTTTAGATATACCGTCAACTTTTAAAGCATCGATTTCAGCTTGTTGTTTGTTGATATCTTTTTGGGTGTTGGCTTGTTGTTTATCAAGTTTGGTTATTTTTTTATTCTGAGGTTGAGAGTCTTGTGGAGTTGATTGTTTATCTTTAATTTGTTCTTTTTCAGGTTCTTTTTGGTCGATATCTTTCTGGTTTTCAGTAATGTTGGATTTTATTTTAGAAATTTTCTTAGCTTCTTTTTTAGATATACCGTCAGCTTTTAAAGCATCGATTTCAGCTTGTTGTTTGTTGATATCTTTTTGGGTGTTGGCTTGTTGTTTATCAAGTTTGGTTATTTTTTCATTCTGAGGTTGAGAGTCTTGTGGAGTTGATTGTTTATCTTTAATTTGTTCTTTTTCAGATTCTTTTTGATCGATATCTTTCTGGTTTTCAGTAATGTTGGATTCTATTTTAGAAATTTTCTTAGCTTCTTCATTTGATATACCGTCAACTTTTAAAGCATCGATTTTAGCTTGTTGTTTTTGATCAATGTCAGTTTGTTTTTTAGCTGTATCCTTTTGATTATTAGTAACGGCTTGAGTCTCTTTTTTAGATAGATCATCAGTTTTTACAGAAGTAGCTACTGGCTTGGGAGGTTGAGGAATATCGGTTTTGGATGCAGGTATTATTTCAGCAGAAGATCGAAGAGCTTCAACTTTATCTTCTTTAGAAGTTGAAGCTTCTTTAATTACTATTTTTTTTTTTCATCAGAATAAACAATTTTATTTTTTTTAAGAGTCTTTTTTTGAGATGAAGTTAGTTTGTTACCCCTCATATTCTTATTAATATGTGATCCAATAGCTAGTAAAGCATGATCATCTAAACCTTTGACCGTACCTTTATTTAAGGCGTGGAGTTGAGATTCGGTAAAGTTTGCTAATTGAGCATCAGATGACGCATTTAATTGAGTTGCTGAAAGATAGCCAAGTTGATTATTCGATAGGTTAGGTAAAGCTTGGTACAGCTCATCAGTTGATAATGCCTTAACTTCTTTTTCTTTTAAATCTTGAGCATCTACGATGTCATCATCAGTTAAATCTTTTGTAGCTATTGCATCGACTTTGCCAGTTGCTATTGCTTTTTTAAGAACAGTTTTTTGGTCTGAGTTTAGTTTGTTTTTTTCCATCTTTTTATTAATGTGCGATCCGAAAGCTACGATAACATGATCATTTAAAGCTTTGACCGTACCTTTACTTAAATCATGCACCTGAGCTTCGGTAAAGTTTGCTAATTGAGCAGCCGATGATCCATTTAACTGAACCGCTGAGATATAGCCTAGTTGATTATTCGATAAGTTTGGTAAAGCTTGGTACAGCTCATCAGTTGATAATGCCTTAACT
>Ga0209491_10000631_pt1 | contig 71263 bp, 69 predicted proteins | sample BON02_FD_187213 | JGI IMG/M metagenome (GOLD analysis project Ga0209491, IMG submission 187213) | Freshwater microbial communities from Lake Bonney liftoff mats and glacier meltwater in Antarctica - BON-02 (SPAdes) (version 2) | ecosystem: Environmental > Aquatic > Freshwater > Ice > Glacier... | reverse complement strand
CATCTCGAACAGGACAGTGAAACGCGTCAGCGCCGATGATAGTGCGGATTCCCGTGTGAAAGTAGGTCATCGTCAGGCTCTTACACCTAGACACGCCCCAGTCTGACGACTGGGGCGTTTCTTATTGGGCAAATGCTTCCCATCTATTGTCCTTTAATCTTTATGATCTAGCGCAGGATCTATTGGTTAACTAGCATATTTCCCTCTATACGTGCAGCCTTCACGGTACACAACACACCTATAACCCAGTCAGCAACTTGCTCCCCTTGGTTGTCGAGAGTTGTTTCTTTATCTGTCGACAGGATTGTTTTAAGTATGGGTGTCAACTTCTGGAAATAGGGCATGTTGAGCAACCACTGTTTAGCTGCACTGATTTCAATTTTTTGATGCTCTAGCAGGTGAAATTTTAATAATACTTTAGCTGCGTATATTGCGTGATTGGGAGAACCATCTTTCTTACTGAGGTAGGCAAGCCTTGTACGCGCTCTTTCTATTGCAGCTTTAACATTTGTAAAGGGTCGCCCATGTCCAGGAATAATTGTTTTTGCATTCAATTTTTCACACATGGTCAATGTTTCAGATACAGCCTCGAAAGCATCAATCCCCTCTAGCTCAGGGAAAACAACCCCAAATCCATTTTCCCAAAGAGCATCTGCAGAAATAAGTGTTTTTGAAATAGGTTCAAACAAGACAACTGAGTCAGGGTCATGACCAGGGGCACAATGTATTTCCCATTCATGCAATCCAAGCTTCATGCTGGTATTTGCGCGCAGTACATGCTGATATGCAAATTTTGGGCATGTTTGCCCTGTAGCTTTAAACGTTAATTTATCGATATCCCAAGACGTCACTGCTTGGCTGTTGCCAGATGGAATGTGGGTTTGTAGTTGTTTGTAATGGCCTTGAAGTTTTGCGTTTCCGCCGCAGTGATCACTGTGTAGATGGGTATTGACAAGGTCATCTAAAGGTCGCCCATTAAGTTGTTGCTTGATCAACTCCAATGTGAGGTCTTGGTGGGAGCTGTAGCCGCTGTCAACAACCGCTGAATGGCCTGGTCCTAGTAGTACTATGTTATTGCTAGATAGCCAACCCCTTTCCAAAACGGTCACGCCCTCAGGGAATTCAAGTTTACTTCTAGTCATATTTGGCATTTTGTATCTTATATGTTCGAAACCATGCATCAGACAGTATCAGGTTTCACAGAAGTACCCACAACTGAAACAAGCTTAATGACAGGCGTCAGGGTTAACCCTCATAATAGAATTGTGTTGAAAGAAATAAAAAAGCATGTACATGCATATCTAAACCAACAAGCTGTGCATGTGCGCCAGCTAAGGCCTCGTCACGTGCATAAAATATCGCAACATTTGTTGGCGTTGCCGGAAAAAGACCGTTATTTACGCTTTGGTTATTTGCCTTCAGATGAACAAATCGAGCGTTATGTAGCAAGGTTAGATTTTTCGCAATGTATTCTTTTTGGTGTATTCGATACGGACCTTGTTTTGCAGGGTGTCTCGCAGTTGTCCTACATTGCCGTTGAACTGTCGGCACATACGGCCGAGTTTGGCGTTAGTGTTTCGCATCAATACAGAAGCAAGGGCCTTGGTAAAGCATTGTTCTTACGTTGTATTGCGCACGCACGTAACCAAGGTGTTCAGTACTTGGTTGTGCATACACTCAGGGAAAACGCACGGATGATACACATGGCACGCAGTGCAGGAGCTATTATTCAAAGTGATGGTGGAGACAGTTTGGCAAAAATTGAACTGCCCCCAGCGACGGTACAGTCCTTGGTGGACACTTACTGTAGTGATTTGTTGGCAAAAATAGATTACCGAAAGAACAGGTGGCTTCGTGTTGTTAGGCAGGCACTGTAAAAATACAATCACTTGCGTCATAAACTGCTTCCTATAAGCCATGCTGTGATTTTTATAGGCATAGATGGGTTATGCTAAACACCAACACAATTACTGCCGATTACGTGACTGACCCATACCCTTCGGGGCCGCAACGCGGCCTAACCCTTACGCCAGTTGAAAAACCGGGCTTGTTAGAGCGTATCGCTGAACTTCTCAATCCTAGTCCAGAAGGTATTGAGGGACTGCTAGTGCAACTGGCACAAGCACAAGCCAAACAGCTGATCAATGCCGATGGCCGCAGAATGCTTGAGGGTGTTTTGCGGATGAGTGACATGACGGCAGGTGATGTCATGGTCGCAGCCCCCCGCATTGACACGTTAGATATCAATGCCAACACTGACGACCTGTTCGAACAGGTCATTGAAACGGCACATTCTCGCTTTCCAGTGTTTGAGGATCAGCGTGACAACATCATTGGCATACTCATGGCCAAAGATTTGCTCAAGCTGCAGCGCGCACCAGAGCTTAATATAAGGGCCTTGTTGCGTCCGCCCATATTTGTACCAGAAAGTAAAAATCTCAATGACCTATTGAGGGACTTCAGAAGCAACCGCAACCATTTGGCAGTTGTTATTGATGAGTTTGGCAACGTGGCTGGATTGATTACCATCGAAGATGTTCTAGAAGAAATTGTTGGTGAAATTGAAGACGAGTTTGATGAGGAAGAAGACGCAGGCGATATTTATAGCCTTGCTGACAACACGTGGCGAATCAACGGCAACACAGCTATTACACGCATCAATGAAGCCTTTGAATTGGCCTTGCCAGAAGACGACTTTGACACAGTAGGTGGTTTGGTTTCCCACGAAATGGGCCATGTACCAAAGCGCGGTGAGGCGTATGAAGGCTTTGGGCTGCGCCTAGTGGTCATGCATGCCAAAGGTGGTGCCGTCAGGTGGTTCAAAGTAACACCTAGTAAGCCTGCACAGAGCCAAGCCTAAATAGCTGGGTCTAACGGTGCCAACCACACAGCTATTGCGCCACCTGCTACTAGCCGTGCTGGGTTGGATCTTGGCCTGGACGTTCGCTTGGCCCTGGGAACTAAATTGGAGTGGGTTGGCGTTGCACGAGACAGCGCCGATACTGCAGTTCCTCACACTGGTCACAGTCCTCTATATGCTGCTGAGGGCGCCATCACGGCTGGCGTCATTGCGACATACATGGTGGTTTGCCACAAACTGGCTTGCTGCACTCACTTGGTGGTTGGTGCACGCCATGACCCACTACACCAACTTGCCCTACGTGGTTGCCGCTCTTGCCGTTGTATTACTCAGCGCGGCACTGGCTGTTTATTTAGCGCTGTGTGTTGGTGGCCTGTTTGCCTGGATTGAAAGCGTATTACCCAAGCAGCGTATGCTGTTGGCGTTGACGTGCGCTGCGGCATGGTCATTGGCGGAATGGTTGCGAGGACATTGGTTTACTGGGTTTCCATGGGGGGAGTTGGCCTATACGCACATTGATACAATGCGCGGACTTGCCACATTGGTTGGGAGCAGCGGCGCATCAGCTGTGTTGGTATTCGCAGCCAGTTGGTGGGCCCTTTGGCTACATGACAAGCACGATGCCAAGCAAGCTGTGATTGCGGGCGTGTTGAGCGTATTGCTACTGATGCCCTCTGTTTACTTCTCTGAGTGGGCACCGCAGTGGACACAGCCTACAGCCACCACAGACGTAACTTTAGTGCAGGGTAATGTACGTCAAGATATGAAATTCGATAGCAGCAGTGCGCAGGTAACAGAGTGGTACGCACAACAGATTGAACAAGCCACTACCTCCTTGGTGGTGCTGCCAGAAACAGCATTTGTGCAACCGCCTGATAGGCAATCACACACGCTATGGGAAGGTATTCAAAAACGACTGGATCAAGATCAACGCGCAGCCCTGATCGGTATGCCGCTGAACACGGGCGAACAATCGTATAGCAATGCTGTCAAAGGCCTAAGGCCTACAGGCCAGCCTGGCTTTTCCTACAACAAGCACCACTTGGTACCTTTTGGTGAGTTTGTACCGGCGGGCTTCAAGTGGTTGACAGATGCAATGAACATACCATTAGGTGGCTTCAGTGCTGGGAGCTTAGACCAAGCCCCCATGCCTTGGGACGGCCAACAGTTGGCTGTACAAATTTGCTACGAAGATGTGTTTGGTGATGAACTTGCACAGCGTTTATGGCGCACCAAGGGCGAGCCAACCGCTTGGGTCAATGTCAGCAACTTGGCTTGGTTTGGAAACACGGCAGCGCTCTCACACCACCTCACAATGGCACGTTGGCGAGCGATCGAAACAGGTCGGCCTATTGTCCGCGCTACCAACACTGGCGCAACGGCAATTATTGATGCCAAAGGCCATGTGACCCATCAACTAGAACACAACGTGCGCGGGCAGTTGGTAGGCACCTTTACTGGACATACTGGCTTTACGCCCTATGTGCAATGGGCTGGTAGGTGGGGACACACCCCCGTGTGGCTGATTTCCATCGCAGTCATGCTGTTTGCTAGCTGGCGCGCTCTTAGCGCGCAAAACCGGCAATAGGCACAGTCTGTCCACAGACCTAGTGCCCAACAGTTTGCGCAAGCCCTGAGCGGTTCATCCAGCAGGTAGACTCAAACCAGCACACCCAGTGGACCGAAAATGCAGCGCAAGCCACTGCGTTGAAGCAGATCGTAAAACAGTTTAGATGCTTGTTCTGGTCAACAACTAGCCATGGGCAGTCATTGGGCCGTAAAATCAAGGGTTTTTTGCTAGGGTGTGAGGCCACAGGCCGCACCCTACTCGTAGTACTCACCACGGCTTACCCCATGCTCACTTTTCAGCAAATCATCCTGAACTTACAAAACTATTGGGACAAACAAGGTTGTGCCTTGTTGCAGCCCTACGACATGGAAGTGGGCGCCGGCACCAGCCATACAGCTACCTTTTTGCGTGCCATTGGCCCAGAGCCATGGAAGGCTGCTTACGTGCAGCCAAGTCGCAGACCCAAAGATGGGCGGTATGGCGAAAACCCCAATCGCTTGCAGCACTACTACCAATTCCAAGTCGCTTTAAAGCCTGCGCCGGATAATATCTTGGATTTGTACTTGGGCAGCTTAGAGTCATTGGGCTTCGATCTGAAACAAAACGACATTCGCTTTGTAGAGGACGACTGGGAAAACCCAACACTCGGTGCCTGGGGTTTGGGTTGGGAGGTCTGGCTCAATGGCATGGAGGTCACGCAGTTCACTTACTTCCAGCAGGTCGGAGGCATTGACTGTAAACCCGCAACAGGTGAGATCACCTACGGCCTTGAGCGTCTAGCGATGTACTTGCAAGGTGTGGACAACGTCTACAACCTCAAGTGGACAGACACCATTTCTTATGGCGATGTGTATTTGCAAAATGAACAAGAGCAGTCTGCCTACAACTTTGAGCACAGCGATACAGATTTTTTGTTCACCGCCTTTGCGGCCCACGAACAACAAACTCAACACCTGATTGGGGTGCAGCTCACGTTGCCGGCCTATGAGCAAGTGCTCAAGTGTGCCCATACCTTTAACTTGCTTGACGCACGTGGCGCGATCAGTGTGACTGAACGCGCGGCCTATATTGGTCGGATACGCAATTTGGCGCGTGCTGTTGCACAGAGTTACTTGGAGAGTCGAGAGCGTTTGGGCTTTCCCCTTGCGCCACCTGAGTGGCTCGCTGCTATGAAGCAAGCTGCGGCCTAAGCTCCCACGATATTTAAAAGTCCAGACATGTCCACAGATAACTTACTCGTAGAATTGTTCGTAGAAGAACTGCCGCCTAAAGTGTTGAACAAATTGGGCAATGCGTTTGCCCGCGTATTGTTAGACAGCTTGCAAGCAAGTGGCTTGGCCGATGCCAAGGCCGAGCTAACCGCTTTTGCGTCACCAAGGCGGTTGGCGGCCCACATCACGCAAGTGAGGAGCAAGGCCAGCGATAAACAACAGCTGCTCAGGCTCATGCCGGCATCAGTGGGTCTGGATAGCAATGGCGCAGCAACACCGGCGCTATTGAAAAAATTACAAAGTCTTGGGTTTGATGCATCTGTGGTGGCACAACTGCAGCGCCAGCCCGATGGCAAAGCAGATAGTTTGTTTTTAGAGCGTACGGTTGCAGGTGCCAGTTTGCTAGATGGCTTGCAACAAGCCCTTGAGCAAGCCATTGCCAAACTGCCCATTCCTAAGGTCATGAGCTACCAGTTGCATCGCAACTGTGAATTACCGGGTTGGAGCAGCGTCAACTTTGTTAGGCCCGCCCACGGCTTGATGGCCTTGCACGGCACAGCCGTAGTTGGCGTCAGTGTTTTGGGCCTGACAGCTGGCAACACCACCAAAGGGCACCGATTTGAGGCCGCGGTTGATGTCATCAAGCTGCCCCACGCCGACCAATACGCCGGTGTAATGCGTGATCAAGGTGCCGTTATTGCCTCGTTTTCTGAGCGGCGCGACCTGATACAAACACAGATCAATGCAGCCGCAGCCGCAGCCAGTACGGCACAAAGTGGCGTACTCACCCCCATTGAAGACCAGGCGTTGTTAGACGAGGTTTGTGCTCTGGTGGAGCGCCCCAACGTGGTGACCTGTGCCTTTGAGGTTGAGTATCTGCAAGTACCCCAAGAGTGTTTGATTCTCACCATGAAGGCCAACCAAAAATACTTCCCTTTGCTAGACAGCGCGGGCAAGTTGAGCAACCAATTTTTGGTGGTTAGTAATATTTCACCTGCTGATACCAGCCAAGTCATTAACGGCAACGAGCGGGTCGTTAGACCGCGTTTGGCCGATGCGCAGTTTTTCTTCAACCAAGACCGTAAGAAAACATTGGCAGTTCGTGTGCCCGAATTGTCCAAGGTGGTGTACCACAACAAGTTGGGTAGCCAAGGTGAGCGCAGCATACGCGTGGCGGCATTGGCCAAGCATATTGCCCAAGCGTGGATGGCTGCGGGTCATACCAATGCCCGCCTAAGCGAACAAGCTGAACAAGCAGCACAGCTCGCCAAATGCGATTTATTAACAGACATGGTGGGTGAGTTTCCAGAGCTACAGGGCGTAATGGGAGGCTACTACGCACGCCATGATGGGTTGGGCGATGAGTTGGCCTTGGCCATAGAAGACCACTACCGCCCACGTTTTGCTGGCGACGAGCTGCCACGCAACGACGTGGGTTTGGTGGTGGCGCTGGCTGACAAACTAGAGACCTTGGTGGGCATGTTTGGCATAGGCAATGTGCCCACAGGCGAGCGCGACCCCTTTGCTTTGCGTCGCCACGCCTTGGGCGTGGTGCGCATGCTGATTGAAGCAAACCTGCCCATGTCCTTGCAGGCGCTGATTGCACAGGCGCACAGCGTGTTTAACGGGCTGCTGCCCGTTGACCTTGCGCCGCTGCCCACCTTCATTCAAGACCGGATGGCTGGCATGCTGCGTGATCAAGGTTTCAGCGTTTTGGCCATTGATGCGGTATTGGCTCTCAACCCCGCGTTGTTAGCGCAAGTGCCTAAACGCTTGCTCGCTGTCAGAGCGTTTGCCGATATGCCTGAAAGTGATGCCTTGGCAGCGGCCAACAAGCGAATTGGCAATATTCTTAAAAAATCTGCAAACGAGGCGAAAGCTGTGGAGCCCAGCTTAGTTGTTGAGCCAGCAGAAGTGGCACTGTACAACGCTATGGAAACGGTGGCTAAATTGGCCGATGCCGCATTTGAGGCTGGCAACTACACAGCTTCGTTGCAGGCCTTGGCCGCGCTGCGTGCACCTGTTGACGCATTCTTTGACAACGTCATGGTGAATGCACAGGATGTTGCGATCAGAGCCAATCGGCTGGGCCTGTTATCGCAGTTACACGCTACTATGAACCGGGTGGCAGACTTGTCCAAGTTGGCCAGCTGAACAATTCACACATTGAACTATTCAACTATTCAACAACTAAGCTGTTAACTGCCCCGTCTATATGCCCACCACATTCACCACGTTATGAACCATCACATGCCATTGGTAGTACTGGACAGAGATGGCACGCTCAACGTGGATGACTTGGCTTTTATCACCAGCGCAGAAGACTGGATTCCGATACCAGGCGCGCTAGAGGCTGTGGCAAAACTCAACGAGGCTGGCTGGCGTGTGGTGGTGGCCACCAACCAGTCTGGTTTGGGACGTGGTTTGTTCGACGTCGCCACACTCAATGACGTTCACAAAAAAATGCACAAACTCTTGGCCAGTGTCGGCGCGCGAGTTGATGCAGTCTTTTTCTGCCCCCACACGCTCAGCGACGGTTGCGAGTGTCGCAAGCCTTTACCAGGCTTGATCACACGCATTGGCGAGCGTTTTGGGGCCCAATTGTCCAAAGTGCCTGTGGCTGGCAATACCGTGCGGCATATGCAGGCGGCCTATGCGGCAGGTGGCCAGCCGCATTTGCTGTTGGTCGGCAAGTCGGCACAGTACACGCGCGACAACCTACCCCCAGACTTACCGCCCAACACCACCGTACACTCGGATTTGCACGCCTTCGCCGACTACGTGTTGAACCCAAGTAAGGTATAAATTTGTCTCAATGTCTATGCCCACCCGTTTGAAAAACCCCTCTTTCTTAGCCACTTGTGTGGCACTGGTGCGCTCCATTGCACATGCTTTATGGATGGTTGTTACTGTGGTGCCTTGGGCGCTGGTAGTGCTCATGACCGCCCCCTTGTTGAGTAGCAATCAAATTTACTGGCTGTGTGCCGGTTGGCTGCGTTTGGCCGTTACAGGTGGGACGGTTATTTTGGGTATTCAAAATCGGGTCACTGGGTACGAAAACCTTCCAACTGAGGTCAATGGCCAAGCTATTCTGCTGGTGAAGCACCAGTCCACATGGGAAACCTTTTCCATGCCCACACTCATGCCTCACCCTTTGGCCTTCGTGTTCAAACGTGAGCTCTTGTATGTTCCGTTTTTCGGTTGGGCCATGGCCCGCATGGACATGATCCACATTGACCGACGCAAACGTTCTCAAGCCTTCGCCAAGGTGGTTGAGCAAGGGCAGCGCTTGCTGGCGCAGGGCACCTGGGTGATCATGTTTCCAGAAGGGACACGTATAGAGCGCGGTCAGGTGGGGACTTACAAAACAGGCGGCACCAAGCTGGCAATAGAAACGGGTGCCCCGGTTATCCCAATAGCTGTCACCTCAGCCAAATGTTGGCCACGTAAGGCGTTTATCAAGTACCCGGGTGTGGTCGATGTTGTGATTGGACAACCCATACCCAGCGCTGGCCGCGCGCCCGATGAAATGATGCAGCAAGTGCAAACTTGGATTGAGTCAGAGATGCGCCGCTTAGACCCACAAGCTTACGCTGTTTAATGTGGCACAAGGCCGTTCGCGCTGTGTCTGAGCAGCTTGGCTTTGACTGGGGAGATGCCCACGCTGGTCAGCCACTCGCGCCAGAGGCTGGCGTGTCGAAACGGCCAGCTGCCCCAACAACAGAGCAGCCGAAGGTCAAGGCCGGTCCTGTTGCTCGAGGTGAAAATTTCGATCAAGTTGTGGGGCTGGTCAATTGGCAACACCCGCTGGCCAACCGCCAGTTGCGTTTACCCACTGCGTTGTTGGGCTACCACCTCAAACGGGGCAAGCGAAAAACGGTGGGCATGAGTGTGGGCATAGAGGGGGTGACAGTGAATGCGCCGCGCTGGAGCACCATCAGCGACGTAGACACTGTGCTGCTGAGCAAAGCCGACTGGTTGATAGCCAAGTTACAAGAGATGCAAGCCCGCGGCAAAGAGTTGGCCAGTGCGCAGATCACATGGTCCGACGGTGTCGAACTTCCCGTGTTGGGTTGCAAGGTTCAGGTCTCGCTAGACCCTTGTTATCAGTTCGTAAAAAGTGGCTACGTGCTAAAAAACAAAGACCATCAAGATGTCTTGTGGGTTGCCTCCGACGCGTGGCAATCGCAGGGGCAAGACTTACCAGCTGGGACCTCATTGGACCTCTTTGTGGCTTTGCCCCAAGGCGCTACCGCCAAACAAATCCGTGATCTGACACAGGCTTGGCTTATGCGGCTTGCGACACAAGTGTTCACCCAACGTCTAGACCACTTTGCCGCCACCTTGGGTGTGCGCTACACGCAGCTCAAGCTATCAAGCGCCAGCACACGGTGGGGAAGCGCCACCAGCCAAGGGCATATACGTTTAAATTGGCGACTCATTCACGGCCCATTGTCTGTGGTGGACTATGTGGTGGTGCACGAGCTGTCACACCTGCGCGAAATGAACCATGGCCCCCAGTTCTGGGGCACCGTGGCGAGTGTGATGCCTGAATATGAGCACCACCGTGACCACCTAAAAAGCCTGCAACTGCCTGTGTGGTAACCGGCACTGTAAGCTCGTGCAATGCCAGCGTTTGGCTTACAAAGCCTGCCACATCCATACACCGTCAAGCTTGAAGCGGCGCAGTTTTCCTTGGTACCACAACGTGTGCAAATGCGCCACAGCCTCGCCCATGGCAAATGTGGTTTGGTGCAGGTCAAGCTCGCGTTTAAACAAAATGGGCAATGCCTGCGCGGCATTCATGGGGTGTTCTAAACAGGCTTGCAGCAGTTCAGCCAAGCGTTCGGCATGGTGTTGCGTTAACTGGTTGATGCGCTCGTACAGACCTTTAAATGGTTTGCCATGCGAGGGCAATATGAGAACGGTATCTGGTAAGGCGCGCATGCGCTCTAGCGAGTCTAAAAACAGCTGAAGCGGGTTTGACTGCGGCTCGCTGGCGTACACACTGATATTGGTGGAAATACGCGGCAGCACCATGTCGCCACTGATGAGCACATCTAGGTCTTCGCAATACAACGCTATGTGTTCTGGCGCGTGTCCGTAGCCCACCATGCAGCGCCAATCGTGTTGACCGATACGCACCACCATGGCGTCTAGCAAGCGTGTGTGTGCTTTGGGCACCGCGGGCACCATGGAGGCGTAGTAGTTTTGACGGGCACGCACTTTGGCCAGGTCGTCAGGCTTGTTCATGCCGTGAGACGCGAAAAACTCGGCGGCATCATTGCCACCAAAGCCTGTGCCGCCGGCGCTGCCAATATGGGCCGTAGAAAAGTCCAAGCTGCTCATCCACAGCGGGCAACTGTAATCAGGTGTCGACCAATGGGTAACCAGCCAGTGCGCCAAACCCACATGGTCTGGGTGCATGTGCGTGACCAACACGCGCAGCACTGGCAAGCCGTCTAATTGCGTGTCAAACAAGTGCAACCATTGCTCGCGAGAACTTGGTGCGTCAATGCAACAGTCCACAATGGTCCAGCCATCTGTCATGGTGCCGTTGACATCTAGGCGATCGCGCAACAGCCACAAGTTAATGTGGTTCAGGGCAAATGGCAGCGCCATGCGCACCCACTTGACGCCAGGTGCCACCTCAAGGGCTTGCGTGGTGTCGGGCAAGGTTTCACCCATTGGGTAGAGCAAGCGCGCTTCAGCTTCGTTCATATGCTTTGCCTTAAAATATGACGTACTTGACGTTTACGTTAACGTCAAGTTAACGTGCATTGTAAGAAGACAACCTCAGGACCTATGTCGCCATGGCAGCGCTCACCTATACCATCAGTGATCTCGCTAAAGAGTTCGACTTAACCACCCGTGCCATTCGTTTCTACGAAGACATGGGCTTGTTGCAACCCGAGCGCAGCGGGGCGGGGGCAAGGGTGCGTGTCTACACCGCAAGAGACCGTACCCGTTTAAAGCTCACGCTCAGAGCCAAGCGTTTGGGCTTGAGCCTGTCTGACGCCAAGGACATCATTGACACGTATGACAGCCCACGCGACACGGCGCCGCAGTTGCAAAAATTCTTACTGGTTCTGTCGCAGCACAAAGAACAGCTGCAAGAGCAGCTCAGCGACTTGCAAGCCAACTTAGAAGAGATCAAGGTGCATGAAAAAGAGGCCAAAGCGTTGTTGGCCAAAGTCAAACCTAACGTGGCTTAAATTCGGCATAATAAAGATTGACGTTTACGTAAACGTCAATCAACATATGTGTCGATATGACTTCTACGAACCCCACCTCTCTAGTTGGCGCGCCAGCAACGCAACCAACCCCAACTCAGCGGGTGCAAACCAGCTTAGAGCGCCAAGGCATGATGCGTGCTTGGGGTGTTCGCCTAGAGCGTGCCGACGTCGGCATGTGTGAGCTGTACGTGCCTTTTTCTGATGCGGTGAGTCAGCAACAAGGCTCTTTTCATGGCGGGGCCATGGGCGCATTGGCCGATATAGCTGGCGGTTACGCTGCTTTAACTGTGGCCCCGCCCGGTTGCGAAGTCATGACAGCCGAGTACAAAATAAATTTCCTGGCGGCCAAATCAGGTGGCCAATTGCGTGCGGTGGGCACGGTAGTGCGTGCGGGCAAGCGCTTGATCGTTGCTACGGCCGAGGTCACGCATGTGGCGGATGACGGCACCCGCACGGTGTGTGCCCTCATGCAACAAACCTTGGTGGCTGTGGCAAAGCACTATTAAAGCCCATACAACAACCTTGAAACACAACAACGTGAGGATGCAACCATGAGAACCCTACCTGGCTTGAACTTTTACCTTGGCGAAGACATAGACGCCCTGCGTGATGCGGTCTACGATTTTGCGCAAGCCGAAATAGCCCCGCGCGCCGCACAAATTGACCGCGATGATCAATTCCCAATGGACACGTGGCGCAAGATGGGCGATCTTGGGTTGCTGGGTATGACCGTTCCCGAGGCCGATGGCGGCACAGGCATGGGCTACTTGGCGCACATGGTGGCCATGGAAGAGATCTCGCGCGCCAGCGCCTCTGTGGGTCTGAGTTACGGGGCGCACAGCAACTTATGTGTGAACCAAATTAACCGCAACGGTACGCCTGAGCAGAAAACAAAGTACCTGCCTAAACTCATGAGTGGCGAGCACATAGGTGCATTGGCGATGAGCGAGCCCGGTGCGGGCTCTGACGTGATCAGCATGAAATTACGTGCTGAAGACAAGGGCGGCTACTACGTGCTCAACGGCACAAAAATGTGGATCACCAACGGGCCAGATGCAGACACCTTGGTGGTGTACGCCAAAACAGAACCTGAGTTAGGCGCACGGGGTGTCAGTGCTTTCTTGATTGAAAAAGACATGAAGGGCTTCTCAGTGGCCCAAAAATTAAACAAGCTGGGCATGCGCGGCAGCCACACCGGCGAGTTGGTTTTCAACAATGTGGAGGTGCCAGCGGCCAATATTTTGGGCGGCCTAAACAACGGTACCAAGGTACTGATGAGTGGACTGGATTACGAACGCGCTGTGCTATCAGGCGGCCCTTTGGGCATCATGCAAGCCGTGATGGACAACGTGATCCCTTATATCCACGACCGCAAGCAATTTGGCCAAAGCATTGGTGAGTTTCAGCTCATTCAAGGCAAAGTTGCAGACATGTACACCGTGCTACAAGCAGGGCGCTCGTTTGCTTATACGGTCGCTAAAAACTTGGACTCGTTGGGCGCTGAGCACGTACGCCAAGTGCGTAAAGACTGTGCCTCAGTGATTTTGTGGACAGCTGAAAAAGCCACCTGGATGGCCGGTGAAGGGATACAAATATTTGGTGGCAATGGCTATATCAATGACTACGACGTTGGCCGTTTATGGCGCGATGCCAAGTTGTATGAAATAGGCGCAGGAACCAGCGAAATTCGCCGCATGCTGATTGGACGCGAACTATTTGCTGAAACCAGCTGAGCCCTGCGCTCGTGTGGCATGCAAATGAAGCGCTCGTAACGGGTTAAAAATTGGCGCGACAATACACCTATGACTAAATCGCTTAACGATCTGTTTGATCACAACCGCACATGGGCTGCTGATATGCAGGCCCAGTCCCCAGGCTTTTTCACCCGTCTACAAAACCAACAAAATCCCAAGTACATGTGGATTGGTTGCTCAGACAGCCGTGTGCCCGCCAATCAAATTACTGGCCTAGAGCCAGGTGAAATTTTCGTGCATCGCAACGTCGGTAATGTGGTTGCGCACTCTGACCTTAACGCCTTGTCAACGGTGCAGTTCGCAGTTGAAAGGCTGAAGGTGCGCCACGTGATAGTCGTTGGTCACTACGGCTGCTCTGGTGTTCAAGCCGCCTTGGAACGTGCGCGCATAGGTCTCGCCGACAACTGGCTGCGCCACATTCAAGATGTACACGACCGCCACGAAACGCTGTTGGACGGTATTGCCACAGAACACCGTTTAGATGCGCTGTGCGAACTCAACGTCATTGAGCAGGTGCGCAACGTGGCACAAACCACGGTCATGCAAGATGCGTGGATGCGCGACCAAGACATTACAGTGCACGGATGGGTCTACGGTTTAAATGACGGACTGTTGCAAAATTTGAATATGACTGTCTACAACACAGCGTCTATCAGTGCGGTGTACAAACTGGCGGTTCTCAATGTGGCCGCGAGACATAGAGGCTAAGGCTATGTCCAATAGTAATACCGCACACAAGCTAGATTCCAGCGTTGCCTTTGACATGGCCCGTGCATTGCTAGACGGATTCAACCGTCACTACCGCTTATTCAGAGCGGAATCATCCAGAGCCAAGTATCGTTTCGAAACCCAAGACTGGGCTGGTCAACAGCGCGGGCAGCGCGAGCGGATTGAGTTCTATGACATGCGCGTGCTGGAGGCGGTGAACCGCTTAGAGCGCGAGTTTAAAGCGGGGGCGACCAGTCATGGGGTGTGGCAGCAAGTAAAACTGCACTTTGTAGGCTTGCTGATAGACCATCACCAACCAGAATTGGCCGAGTCATTTTTCAATTCGGTCACCACCAAAATCTTGCACAGGGGATACTTTAACAACGATTTTATTTTTGTTCGCCCAGCGGTCAGCACCGAATACATAGACAACGTCAATCCCGCCAAGCCCACCTACCGCGTGTATTACCCCACCAAGCTCAGTATGCGCGTTGATGTGGCGCACATAGTGACGGACTTTTTGCTGCACGGCCCTTGGGAAGATATAGATCGGGATATAGAGTGGTTGCAAACCGCCATCTTGGCGCGCTTTGACCACCACAGGCTGCGACCCAACTTTCAGTTTCAGGTGTTGTCGAGTTTGTTTTTTAGAAACAAGGGCGCCTACATTGTGGGAAAGGTCATCAACGGTTTTCAAGAGGTGCCGTTTGCACTGGCCATCTTGCACAATGCAGACGGCAAGCTGCATGTTGACGCGGCATTGTTTGACGAAGACGACTTGCTTATGCTGTTTAGTTTTGCGCGTGCCTACTTCATGGTGGACATGGAAATACCGTCGGCCTATGTACAGTTTTTGCGCAGCATGATGCCACGCAAACCACGCACTGAGTTGTACAACGCGCTGGGGCTGGCCAAGCAGGGTAAAACACTGTTTTACCGCGATTTTTTAGCCCACCAACGCCAGAGTACAGACCGCTTCCGCATTGCACCCGGTATCAAAGGCATGGTGATGTTGGTGTTTGACCAGCCTAGTTTCCCGTTTGTGTTCAAAGTTATTAAAGACTTCTACCCACCACCCAAAGACACCACGCGTGAGCAAATTAAAGGCAAGTATTTGCTGGTCAAACAGCACGACAGAGTGGGGCGCATGGCAGATACGCTGGAGTATTCAGACGTGGCGTTCCCCCTGTCGCGGTTTGAGCCAGAGCTGATTGAAGAAATTAAAAAGTTTGCGCCAAGCCAGTTGGACATATCAGACACCAACAACGACGGCAATATGGAAGTGGTGATCAAGCATGTTTACATAGAGCGGCGAATGATCCCGCTGAACATTTATTTACAAGAGGCTTTCGACACCTTGCAAGCCAACGACCAAGACCAACGCGCGTGGGACCAACTCACGAGAGCGGTGGTGGAGTACGGCAACGCCATTAAAGATTTGGTGGCAGCTAATATTTTTCCTGGTGACATGTTGTGGAAAAACTTCGGCATCACGCGACACGGCAAGGTGGTTTTTTATGACTACGATGAAATTGAGTACATCACAGATTGCCATTTTCGTCGGGTCCCAACGCCTCGCAACGAGGAGGAAGAGATGTCTGGCGAGATTTGGTACAACGTGGGCCCTAAAGATGTATTCCCAGAGACCTTCGCCCCGTTTTTATTGGGCAACCCCAAAGTTCGCAGTGTGTTCATGGCCCACCATGCTGACCTGCTAGACGCCGCCTTTTGGCAAGACAATCAAACGCGCATAAAAAATGGTCACGTACACGACGTGTTCCCGTATGAAGCCTCCAGCCAACTTCGCCATATGTTTGGCGCTGTCAGCCACGCCACCATCCGCGGTAACGGCATCAACCCGTCGCGCTTGTAACCTAAACCGCTTAACCCGAGATACCCCATGTCCACCACCACAAGTACCGATCCCATCGTTATAGTCAGCGCCGCGCGCACGCCCATGGGCGCATTCCAAGGCGACTTCTCTACACTGACCGCACATGATTTAGGTGGCGTGGTCATTGCTGAGGCCGTCAAGCGGGCAGGCATTGACCCTGCACTGGTCGGTGAGTTGTTGTTTGGTAATTGTTTGATGGCGGGGCAAGGCCAAGCACCTGCACGTCAAGCTGCTATCAAAGGCGGTTTGCCCTTGTCAACCGGCGCTGTCACCATGTCCAAAATGTGTGGCTCTGGCATGAAGGCCACCATGCTGGCCCACGACATGCTGTTGGCTGGTTCTGCTGATGTGATGATGGCCGGCGGCATGGAAAGCATGACCAATGCGCCTTACTTGATACAAAAAGGTCGAGGCGGCTACCGCATGGGCCACGATAAGTTGTATGACCACATGATGTTAGATGGTCTAGAAGACGCTTATGAGGCAGGTCGTTCTATGGGCACGTTTGGTGAAGACTGCGCTGCCAAATACAGTTTCACGCGCGACGCACAAGACACATTCGCAATGGAGTCTGTACAGCGCGCCCAAGCTGCCAGCAGCAACGGCGTGTTTGCCGCTGAGATTGCCCCTGTGACGGTCAAAACCCGCAAGGGCGAGCGCGTGGTATCCATTGATGAAGGCCCTGGCAACATCGATATAGACAACATCCCCAGTTTGCGAACCGTGTTTAAAAAAGACGGCGGCACCATCACCGCGGCCAGTTCATCGTCTATCAACGATGGTGCGGCGGCCTTGATGCTCATGCGCCACAGTCACGCGTTAAAGCTTGGCGTCAAGCCCTTGGCTCGGATCATGGGTCACACCACGCACGCACAAGAGCCCAATTGGTTCACCACGGCACCTGTGTTTGCTATGCAAAAGCTGCTGACCAAGACGGGTTGGGGCATTGAAGACATTGATTTGTTTGAAATCAATGAAGCTTTTGCTGTGGTGCCCATGGCCGCCATGGTCGAGCTCAACATTGCGCGCAATAAAGTCAACGTGCACGGCGGTGCGTGTGCATTGGGACACCCGATTGGTGCCAGCGGTGCCCGCATCATCGTGACCTTGCTAAACGCTTTGTTGCACAGCGGCGGCAAGCGCGGTGTGGCGTCCTTGTGTATTGGCGGGGGCGAAGCCACCGCCATGGCCTTTGAGCTGATTTAAAAAAGGTAGTTCATGTTACTCAACGACGACCAGCGCATGGTGCAAGAGGCCGTTCGTGCCTTTTCCCAAGAGCAGCTATGGCCATACGCGCCCGCGTGGGACAAAGCCCACACCTTTCCAGTGCAAGCCCACAAAGGCTTGGCTGCCCTTGGCTGTTACGGTATTTGTGTACCTGAAGAATTGGGCGGCGCAGGGTTGGACTACGTTACCTTGGCGGTGGTTCTAGAAGAAATTGCTGCTGGCGACGGCGGCACCAGCACCGTTATTTCGGTGACCAACTGCCCAGTTAATGCCATTCTCATGAAAAACGGCAGCGCACAGCAGCAGCGCGACTGGCTCACGCCTTTGGCCAAAGGCGAGATGTTAGGCGCGTTTTGTTTAACAGAGCCGCACGTAGGCAGCGACGCCAGCGGCATGCGAACAACGGCTGTTCTGGATGGAGACCATTATGTTTTGAACGGCGTTAAGCAATTCATCACCAGTGGTCAAAACGCCGATGTGGCCATCGTCATTGCCGTGACCGACAAAGCGGCTGGCAAAAAAGGCATGAGTGCCTTTTTGGTGCCGACCAAGGCCGAGGGTTATGTGGTGGCGCGACTAGAGGACAAGCTGGGTCAAAACTCTAGTGACACCGCACAAATCAACTTAGAAAATTGCCGTATACCGGTTGAAAATCGCTTGGGCCAGGAAGGCGAAGGCTACCGCATTGCGCTTGGCGCGTTAGAGGGCGGACGCATTGGCATTGCCGCGCAAAGCATTGGCATGGCCAGAAGCGCATTCGACTGCGCATTGACCTACTCCAAACAGCGCGAGACATTTGGACAAACCATCTTCAACCACCAGGCCGTTGGCTTCAAGCTGGCAGAAATGGCCACGCAGTTAGAGGCCGCTCGCGCGCTCACCCTGCATGCAGCCGCCATGCGTGATGCTGGTCTGCCCTGCCTAAAAGAGGCGGCTATGGCCAAATTATTTGCGAGTGAAATGGCTGAGCAGGTGTGTTCACAAGCCATACAAATACATGGCGGCTATGGCTACGTCAGCGATTTCCCTGTGGAGCGCATTTACCGCGATGTGCGTGTGTGCCAAATTTACGAAGGCACATCCGACGTGCAAAAAATCCTAATTCAGCGTGCTTTGGCCACTTAAACCCACAAGTCGACTCTCAAATGGCCCAAATCACCATTTGACCCCCTAAAATCGCTGGCTATGAAGATTATTATTCTTGGAGCCGGCCGCGTGGGTGAAAGCGTAGCCGAGAGTTTGGTGTCTGAGCGCAACGACATCACGGTGATCGATACCGACGCCGGGCGACTGCGTGATCTAGAGGACCGGCTGGATCTGCGCGGTGTGGTGGGCAACGGCATTCAGCCGTCCGTGCTGCGCCAAGCTGGCGCGGACGACGCAGACATGGTCATTGCGTGCTCCGCCATGGACGAGACCAACTTGGTTGTGTGCAAAGTGGCACACGACGTGTTTGGGATACCCACCACCATTGCAAGGTTGCGCTCTAGTGAGTTCAATGAGGGCGACGAGTTGCTATCGCGCAGCGGCTTTGCCGTTGACCACGTGATTTGTCCAGAAGAGTCGGTGATGAATTACATCCACCAACTCATTCAATACCCCGAGGCCCTGCAAGTGCTGCACTTTTCACAAGAGCGCGCCAGCATGGTGGGCGTGCGCGCTGTGTCTGGTAGTGCGTTGGCAGGACACACTTTGGGCGAATTCAAAGAACTGTTCCCTGCTGCTGAAATGCGCGTGGTGGCCATTTACCGTCACGGCTATGCCGTGCCCAACAAGGCCAACACACGCATCCTTGAAGGCGATGAGGTGTTCGTGCTCGCTGACAAACAAAAGCTACGCGAGGTCCTGTTTGCCCTACACAAACGTGACCAACCTGTGCAGCGCATCATGATTGCCGGTGGCGGACGCGTGGGAATGCGTCTGGCTAAAAGCTTGGCCGCCAAGTACCAAGTCAAGATCATTGAACGCGATAAAAAGCGTTGCGAATACTTGGCCGAGCAGTTGCCAAGTAATGTCTTGGTGTTGCAAGGCGATGTGGCCGATGCGGACTTGTTACAAGAAGAAAACGTGGGTGAGATGGATGTGTTTTTGTCACTGACCAATGACGACGAAGACAACATCATGTCGGCCATGCTGGCAAAGCGCATGGGCGCGCAGCGGGTGATGGCGCTGATCAACCGGCGCGCCTACGCTGAAATGATGGAGGGCTCCACCATTGACATTGCTATTTCTCCGGCACAGACCGTTATTGGCGAATTGCTAGCCCACTTGCGTCGGGGTGATGTGGCCGCCGTGCACAGCCTGCGCCGTGGTGCCGCGGAGGTGCTGGAAGGCGTGGCCCGCGGCGACATTAAAACGTCTAAATTGGTGGGGCGGCGTTTAGAGGAAATCAAACTGCCCAAAGATGCCAGCATTGGCGCCATCGTGCGAGGCGAGGGCAAGGACGCGGTGCTACTCATGCCCCACCACGACACACTGGTGCAAGAGAATGACCACATCATTGTGTTCATCCCCAACAAGCGCTCTGTCAGGGACGTGGAAAAGCTGTTCCAAGTCAGCGCTACTTTCTTCGGCTAACAGCGCGTATGTATGATTTCAAGCCCGTACTAGCTGCGCTGTCCCGCGTGTTGTTGGTTTTCTCTGTTACGTTTTGGGTGCCGTGGGCATGGTCGTGGTGGGCAGACGAGCATCGCCTGCAAGAAATATGGCTTATAGGCTTTGCCGCCACGTTTGTAACGGGTGTGTTGCTGATGTGGTGGACACAAAAACACCGCCGCGAACTGATGCCCAAGGATGGCTTCATGTTGGTGAACTTGGTGTGGGTTGTCTTGCCAATATTTGCAGCCTTGCCTTTATGGTTGGGGGTGGGTCGCATGGATTGGACAGACGCCTACTTTGAAGCTGTAAGCGGCCTGACGGCAACTGGCGCTACCGTGCTCACAGGTCTAGAAGGCTTGCCGCTAAGTGTGAATGTGTGGCGCTGCTTCCTCCAACTGTTTGGTGGCTTGGGCATCATGTTGTTGGTGGTGGCTGTGTTGCCATTGTTGGGTTTGGGCGGTGTGCAGCTGTACAAGGCTGAAACACCTGGCCCCATGAAAGATGCCAAGCTCACCCCCCGCATTGCTGAAACCGCACGCGGTTTATGGGGTGTGTATTTTGTGTTGTCGTTGGGTTGTTTTTTAGCTTACCGGTGGGCAGGCATGAGTTGGTCAGACGCGTTCATGCACATGAGTACTACCGTGAGTTTGGGTGGCATGTCCTCACACGATGCCAGTCTTGGTTACTTTGAGTCCATGCGCGTCGAAGGTGTGGCCATGGTGTTTATGCTGCTGGCCGGCATCAGCTTTGCGCGCTATTTCATTGTGTGGCGCATGGGCTCAGTCATGAGTTTGGTGCGTGATGTAGAAGTGCGCAGCTACTTGGTCGTGCTGTTGGTCAGCATTGGTTTGGTGAGTGTGCTGCTAGCTGTTGAAAATACGGTAGACAGCTTTCCAGAGGCGTTGCGCGTATCGGCTTTCCAAGTGATATCGGTTGCGACAACCACGGGCTATTCGTCTGCCAACTATGCTTTATGGCCTGCATTTGCGCCGGTATTGTTGGTGTTTTTGGGCTGTTTTGTGTCGTGTGCAGGCTCAACAGGTGGTGGTATCAAAATGGTCCGGATGATTTTGTTGGTCAAGCAAGCCAAGCGCGAGTTGGTGCGGGCTATTCACCCGCGCGTGGTGAACCCTGTGCACCTGGGGGGTACAGCCATTAGCAACGCCGTCTTGATGTCGGTTATGGCTTTCATGCTGATTTACGGGGCGACCATCATCACGCTCACCATGGTGTTGTTGTATACCGGTATGGACATGGTGAGTGCGTTCACGGCTGTGGTGGCTACAGTGAACAACATTGGTCCAGGATTGGGCAACGTAGGTCCAGCTGCCAACTATGGCAGCTTGACCGACTTCCAAACGTGGGTGTGCACCGTCGCCATGATGCTGGGTCGCTTGGAGTTGTTGTCTGTGTTGGTGTTGTTCACCGCGCAGTTTTGGCGTAAATGAAATCACCGGTAGATTGGACATAAGACATGGCTATTATTAAAGGACACAAAGTGTTGGTGGCAGAGGCCATGGCGCAAGTCACGACGTATAGCGTGGCGCAGGTGGTTGCCCGTATGGACAACGATCCAACATTGCAACTGGTGGATATCCGTGACATCCGTGAGCTAACCGCAAGTGGCACAGCAGCTGGTGCCTTGCATGCGCCGCGCGGGATGTTGGAGTTTTGGGTGGACCCTGACTCGCCGTATCACAAGCCTGTGTTTGACGACGAGAGCAAAGAATTCGTTTTGTTTTGTGGCGCAGGCTGGCGCAGTGCGCTGGCTGCCAAGGCATTGCAAGACATGGGCATGACCAACGTGGCGCATATTGGCGGTGGCTTTGCCGACTGGCAAGCCAGCAACTCACCGATTGAAACTCTGGCAGAGCGCGCAGCCAAGCGTGATCAGTAAGCGTGATCAGTAAGCGTGTCAACAGTTTATGAGCCGGTCTGTCCCTGTGGTCAAACGGGTGGTGGCGGCAAGGCTTTGACCTTGGTTGCTTGCTGTGCACCAATGCTAAATGGCACAGCCACCGCCCAGTCTGCTGAGGCCTTGATGCGCTCGCGCTATACGGCGTATGTGCTTGGGGACATGGGGTATGTGTCTGCAACATGGCATCCAAGCACTCGGCCGTCTGACTTGGAGCCTGACGCTGTAAGCACTTGGTTAGGCTTGGACGTCAAAAGTCACAGCGAGTCTGGCGATACGGCGCAGGTCAGCTTTGTCGCGCGTTACCGCGTTGCGGGTAAAGGCCACCGTTTGCAAGAGCACAGCCAGTTCGTGCGCGAAGCTGGTGTGTGGTTCTATGTAGACGCGCTTAAATAGCAACGATATCTTCGCGTGTGCAGACATGCTCTGGCCGTGGGGGCTGGGTGCAAAAAGGATCAATCACTGCGTTGGTCATGGCGTTGTAGACCACAAAAATGTTGGCACGCGCATCGGGGGTGATGTTGCTGTTGGAGCCATGCACTGTGTTGCAGTCAAAGACAATCACAGAGCCTGGTGCGCACTCCGCGCGCACAATGCCACCTTCTTGAATCAAACGGCTTAATGCCTCGTCGCTGGGCACGCCATATTCCTGCTTACGCAGTGACTTTTCAAAGTGATTCTCTGGCGTTTCGCCTGTGCACGTGACATAGGTTTGATGCGAACCAGGTATCAGCAGCAATGAGCCGTTATTGGCGTGGTTGTCTGTCAGCGTGATGGACATACTGACAGCGCGCATACGCGGCATGCCGTCTTCGACGTGCCACGTTTCAAAGTCGGAGTGCCAATAGAACTCAGTGCCCCTGAAGCCAGGTTTGTAGTTCAGACGAGACTGGTGGATGTACACCTCGTCGTTGAGCAAGCCTTGGGCAATGTCTTTTAAGCGCTTGTCGCCAACTGTATTGGCGACAAGGTCGCTTAAGGTATGGGGCCTAAACACAGAGCGCACTGCACCATCATGTGGCTCTCGAATGACCTCTTTGCTGCTGCGCATAGCTGGGTCTTGGCGCAGACGGTCTGACTCTGCTCGCAAGGCCAGCACCTCGTCGTTGTCAAAAACACCGTGCAAGATGACAAAGCCATCGTTGTCAAACGATGCCAGTTGTTCAGCGCTTAGGCCAGTAAGGGCGCGCTGCTGAGCATCGCCATGAATCACGGGGTCTTGGCGTGGCAGGTATTGCGTTTGTTTGCCAAATCGTGAGGGGTATAAGTCGTCTCTGGGGGTCAGCATTGGGATACTCCTGTGCGCCTGTGTCGCTGTTTAATCGGTGATGGTCTGCGCGGTCAACTCGTATGCACCGCTGTCGTTGTGGACTTCGTTGCCAATGAGTGGTGGGTTGAATACACAAGCCATGCTCATTTCCTCGAACCCGCGCAGTATGTGTTTGTCATGTTTGTCCAGGGCGTACATGGTGCCCGGTGAGATGGGGTGAACCTCACCAGTTGTCACATTTTTAATTTCACCGCGTCCGCTCATGCAATACACCGATTCAAGGTGGTTTTGGTAGTGCATCTCCAGTTCGGCACCTTCGTAGATGGTTGTGATGTGAAACGAAAAGCCCATGTTGTCGTTGGTGAGCAGCATCCGAACGCTGTTCCAGCCTGTGCTGTCTATGCGTCGCGTACTGTCTTTGGCGGTTTGTAGTTGTCTAACAATCATTTTTATTCCTTAATAAGTGCGTGTTGTTTGTTAAGCGCTGACGTCTTCGGCCACAAAGTACTCATCGCGCTGCGGCCATTTGTTGAGCGCTTGGCACACTGTGCGCATGCTTTGCTCAATAACGTCTAAGCCTTTTTTCAGGTTGTCATCACTGATGGTTAATGGGCAAAACACTTTCAACACCTGGTCATTGGCGCCACTGGTTTCAATCACCACGCCTTGCGTGAAACAGCGCTTGGCAATAGCGTTGGCAATGTCGCCGTTGATGCAGTCAATGCCTTGGAACATGCCGCGTCCCTTGGTGTCAAACCGCCCACGTCCGTGGCGTGTGGCCATTTGGTCTAAGCGGTTGGACACCAAGCGGCCTTTTCGTTCTACGTCTTTGGCGAACACATCGTCAGACCAGTAGTGGGCCAAGGTGGCAGTGGCCGTGACAAAGGCCAAGTTGTTGCCCCTAAAGGTGCCGTTGTGTTCACCTGGCGTCCATTGATCTAGTTCGGGGCGCATCAGCACCACAGCCATAGGCAGACCGTAGCCAGATATTGACTTGGACAAGGTCACGATGTCGGGCTTGATGCCAGCGTCCTCAAAGCTGAAGAACTTGCCCGTTCGTCCGCAGCCAGCTTGTATGTCATCAACAATCAGCAATATGCTGTGGCGCTTGCACACATCCGCCAGCGCGCGCAGCCATTCAGGGCTTGCTGCATTCACGCCGCCTTCGCCTTGCACCGTTTCAACAATCACAGCAGCTGGCTTGTCCACGCCGCTGCTGGCATCGCTTAAGGCTTTGTCTAAATACTGTGTGGTGTCTATGCCTTCACCCAAATAGCCGTCAAAGGGCATGCGCGTGATGCCACCCATGTCAATGCCTGCGCCGCCTCTGTGGTGGCTGTTGCCTGTGGCTGCCAACGCGCCCAAGCTCACGCCATGAAAGCCGTTGGTAAACGAGATGATGTTGGTGCGTCCTGTCACTTTACGGGCCAGTTTCATCGCGGCTTCAACCGCGTTGGTGCCGGTGGGACCTGTGAATTGAATTTTGTAGTTCAAGCCGCGTGGCTCAAATATAAAGCTGCGCATGGCGTGTAAAAAATCAGCCTTTGCGCTGGTGTGCATGTCCAAGCCGTGTGTGACCCCGTCTTGCTCTATGTATTTCAACAGCGCATCTTTGAGGTGGCGGTTGTTGTGACCGTAGTTCAGCGTGCCTGCGCCTGACAAAAAGTCCAAGTAGGCGTTGCCTTGGTCGTCGTACAGCCATTCACCTTGGCTGCGTTCGAAGACAACGGGGAAAGAGCGGCAGTAGCTGCGGACCTCTGATTCAGTGCTTTTAAAAATATCCATGGCGGTTTGTCCTTTCGGGTGGGGGGTGGTGGCGCGCAAACAGGCGCGCAAAGAGGCTGGCCCGCGACATGGGGCCTGTTGAAAAAAGTGGGGTAGTCAGCCTGGCGAGAGCTCAGGCATGGCACGCGAGTTGGCGTGCTCTTGCGCATCGACTGCGCTGGCGTGGGTCGAGTTGGCCAGCGCACCTGGCGCAATTGGTCCAACCGTCAGCACATGTTCTGTGGGTGCTGAACCGCCAAAGTGCGCGCTGTGCTCAAACAACACGTCGGTGCGCGTAGGCGCAGCAAGTTGTTTGGCAAAACGTTTAAACAAGGCCCAAGACGCTGTGTTGTTGGTGGTGATGCTGGTTTGCAAGTGCGTTACCGGGGTCTGGTATTGGTTGGTCAACAGATGCGCCAGCAAGTGGGACAACAACTGCAAACCGAGACCTTGGCCCCTGGCTTGTTTGTCTACGGCGACTTGCCACACAAACAACGTATGTGGGTCATTTGGCAAGCGGTAGCCAGTGATGCTGCCAATCAGTTGTGGCTCTAGCCCAAGGCTTGCTTGTTGCCAAGCGCCCATGCTGGTGGCACCAAAGTGTGACGCCTGCAACAAATTGCAATACAGGGAGTTTTCATCCAGAGGTTTGCACGAAGCCACTAGGGCATGCAGGGCCTGACCATGCTCGGCACGCAAGGGCACAAATTCAACTGTAGATGCAGCGACCATTCCAGTGGGCTGCTCAGATAACAATAAAGATTCAATCAAACTAAACGGATGCCGGCGTGTCACGCGTTTGTGAAGTAGGGCATCAAAGTAACCAACACGCCAATAGTCTATACAACTCTTGGTTATTTTAAGATTGATGCTTAGATTCTTTCAGATATGAAGAAGGGGTTGACAAGCCTGTATTCCGCACAAGAGGTCATTGTTTAGAGGGTTTTACCTAGGTAGTAGCACCCTGTTCGACACACAACAGCCGAGGCTCAACAACTTCAAAGCGGCCTGTTAACCCTTGTGCTGGCTAGGGTATTGGGTTATTTTCGCTGACGAAATGCCGCTGGCGAGTGGCCGGTGTGCTGTCTAAAAGCCCTCATGAAGCTTTTCTCGTTGGCAAAGCCGCAGTGGCTGGCGACTTGTTTAATGGGCCAGTTGTGGGTCAGCAGGGCCAGGCGCGCCAGTGTCATAGCGTGCTGGGTTTTGAGTTGTTGCCAACTGGCGCCTTCTTCTTGCAACTGTCGGTATAAGCTGCGCGTGGACATGTTCAACTGGTTGGCCAAGTCGTCTGCTGTAGGCGCTGGGCGGTCGCTGCCCAGCAGCTGCTGCACTTGTTGCACCAGCAAGCGGTCGCGCCGGTAGTGGCGCACGGTGAGTGGCAAAGCGCGTTGCAGCATGGTGTTTAAGGCCAACTCGTCTCTGCGCAGCGGCAAGTCTAAATAGTTACTGGCCAAAGTCATGTGGGTGTGGCTTGCGCCAAACGTCACGGGGCATTGAAACAGAACGTCATACGCTGCAGCGTGCGCAGGTTCAGTAAATGCAAACGATGCGCTGTGCAAGCTCAGGCGAGAGTCAACCGCCCAGCTGGCAAAGCCCAGCATGTTGCGCAGCAAGGTGACATGGCAAAACTCTTGCAATTTGGGCTCAACGCCCAGGTCGGTGATGGTGATGTCTATCAGCGCATCAGGTCGAGGCGTGATGTGCAGCGCCACCAATGAGGTGAGCAAGCCGTGGTGGCGGCTCCAGCGCCGCATGGCAATGCCAAGATTGTTAGCGCCCATCGATGCCCTGGCCAACATGCCGTAGCTGCCCCAAGGCAGCGCGCGCTCAAACCAACCCAAGGCTTCGTCATTGAGGGCCCGCATGGCCCATTCACTGGCCACTTCCATTTGCGCCGCGGTGATGGTGGCCAAGGGTTGCTCAAGCTGGTCTGGCGTAATCTGTGCTTTTTCTAGCCACGCGTTGAGTGGCAGCTGAGCCTTGCTTAAAGCGTGTGCCATGCCTCTTACAAAAGCCATGGGCGTCACAGATTGACCCATCAGAAGTTTGGCGGATTGAGGCTGCACAGGTGGTTTGTGGCTGATCATGGAATTATTATATTGGCACGATTTGCAACCTATGCGGCCTAACAAGTGCTGTGCGCTGGCGTAAGCTGGTGGTTTGTACAGAACTGTTAGACCCGTAGGACACAGCCATGCCCCAATTGCGCAGCCAACTCAACCCCAGAAGTGCAGACTTCCAAGCCAACGCCGCAGCCATGCACGTGCTGGTTGACGACTTAAAAGCCGTTACCCGTCAAACCACGGCCGGTGGCGGCGATGCGGCCAAAGCCAAGCATGTAGCGCGTGGCAAACTGCTGCCGCGTGACCGCGTACAAACACTGTTGGACCCAGGCTCACCGTTTTTGGAGTTGTCGCCTATGGCCGCTTACAACATGTACGACAACGCGGCTCCAGCCGCGGGTGTGATTACAGGCATTGGCCGCATCAATGGTGTGGATTGCATGGTGGTGTGCAATGACGCCACGGTCAAGGGCGGCACCTACTTTCCCATGTCTGTGAAAAAGCATTTGCGCGCCCAAGAAGTGGCGCAGCAAAACAACTTGCCCTGTGTGTATTTGGTGGACTCTGGTGGCGCCAACTTGCCCCAGCAAGACGAGGTGTTTCCTGATCGAGATCACTTTGGCCGTATCTTCTTTAACCAAGCCAACATGAGTGCCCAAGGCATTGGCCAAGTGGCTGTGGTCATGGGCAGTTGCACGGCAGGCGGTGCGTATGTACCTGCAATGAGTGACGAAACCATTATTGTGAAAGAGCAAGGCACTATCTTTTTAGGTGGCCCACCATTGGTCAAAGCCGCCACGGGTGAGATTGTGAGTGCAGAGGATTTGGGCGGCGGCGATGTGCATACCCGCTTGTCCGGGGTGGCCGACCACTTGGCGCAAGACGACCGTCATGCGCTGGCCTTGGCGCGACGGGCTGTTGCCAATCTCAACGTCACCAAAACCATGCAAGGCGCGTTTAAAACACCCGTGCCCCCGCAGCTGGCTGCCAGCGAGTTGTACGGTGTGATTCCAACCGACACGCGCAAGCCATTTGATGTGCGCGAAATCATTGCGCGCGTCGTGGACGACAGCGCCTTTGATGAATTCAAGGCACGCTTTGGTGCCACCTTGGTATGTGGCTTTGCCTATATAGAGGGGATGCCTGTGGGTATTGTTGCCAACAACGGTATTTTGTTTTCTGAGTCTGCGCAAAAAGGCGCACACTTTATTGAGCTGTGTTGCCAGCGCAAAATCCCATTGGTTTTTTTGCAAAATATCACCGGCTTTATGGTTGGTCGTAAAGTGGAGAACGAAGGCATTGCCCGCCATGGCGCAAAGATGGTCACAGCGGTGGCTTGTGCGCAGGTGCCCAAGTTCACCATCATCATTGGCGGTAGTTTTGGCGCAGGCAATTACGGTATGTGCGGTCGGGCGTTTAGCCCACGTTTTTTGTGGATGTGGCCCAACGCGCGTATCAGCGTGATGGGTGGTGAGCAAGCCGCAGGTGTCTTGGCAACGGTCAAGCGTGACGGCATTGAGGCCAAAGGCGGCAGCTGGACCGCAGAGGAAGAGGCCGCCTTTAAAGCGCCCATACAGCAGCAATACGAAGAGCAAGGCCACCCTTATTTTGCCACGGCCAGGTTGTGGGATGACGGCGTGATTGATCCCATAGACACCCGCCGTGTATTGGCGCTGGGCTTAAGCGCGGCACAGAACCAACCCATTCCAGACACACGCTTTGGCGTGTTTCGCATGTGAGGCAGTCATGACACAAGAACACAATACTTTAGATATTCGCCGCGAAGGTGGGGTGGTTCACGTCTACCTCAATCGTCCTGATGTGCGCAACGCCTTCAACGACGACGTCATTGCTGAGTTGACCCACACGTTCCAGCAACTGGCGCTTGACGACAGCTTGCGAGCGGTGGTGTTGGGTGGACACGGCAAGGCTTTTTGCGCAGGCGCTGACTTGGGCTGGATGCGCGCTATGGCGGATTACAGCTGGGAGGACAACCGCGCCGATGCACAGGCCTTGGCCGATATGCTGTGGACCGTTTACACCTGCCCGGTGCCTGTGATTGCCAGGCTCCACGGCGACTGCTATGCCGGCGGTGTGGGCTTGGCGAGTGTGTGCGACATACGCGTAGGCGTCACAGGTGTGCAGTTGTGTTTGAGCGAAGCCAAGCTGGGCTTGATGCCAGGCACGATTGCCCCCTATGTGGTGCGTGCTATGGGTGAAGTGGCCGCGAAGCGCTACTGTGTGACGGCAGAGCGTTTTGACGCCGACATGGCCAAAGGCTTTGGTATGTTGCACGAGGTGGTGGGTGCAGAGCAACTAGACGCCACCATACAAGGCCTGCTTGATGCCATTACCGCCAACGGACCCAAAGCCACACGGGCCTGCAAGGCTTTGGTGCAAGAAGTGGCTGGTGTGGCCAACACACCGGCACTGCGCGCTCGAACCGCCACGCTGATTGCCAATATTCGAGCCACCGATGAGGGGCGCGAAGGCGTCCAGTCATTTCTCAATAAACGCAAGCCCAATTGGCGTGATGACGCAGCTGTGTCCAACCCAACCAGAGAGGCCAAGTGAGGTTTTAAACCATGTCCCAATTTACAAAAATTCTCATTGCCAACCGAGGTGAAATTGCATGTCGTGTGGCCACCACCGCGCGTCGCATGGGTATACAAACGGTTGCTGTGTATTCGGATGCAGATGCCAACGCCCAGCACGTTAAGGCCTGCGACCAAGCCGTGCACATTGGCGGTAGTGCCCCCGCTGATAGCTACTTACAGTGGCAGCGTATGTTGGATGCAGCCTTGGCTACTGGCGCACAAGCGGTGCATCCTGGCTATGGCTTTTTAAGTGAGAACGCAGACTTTGCAACGGCCTGCGCCGCCGCAGGACTGGTATTCATTGGCCCTAAGCCTGCGTCTATTCAGGCCATGGGCTTAAAGGCAGGCAGCAAGCGATTGATGGCGCAAGCGGGTGTGCCCTTGGTGCCTGGATACCATGGCGACAACCAAGACGCGACGTTCTTGCAGTCGCAAGCCGATGGCATGGGCTACCCGGTATTGATCAAGGCCAATGCAGGTGGCGGCGGTAAAGGCATGCGCATCGTGGAGACCAGCGCCGACTTTGCTGCAGCGTTGGAGTCTTGCCAACGCGAAGCCATCAAAAGCTTTGCCAATGACTCGGTGCTGATTGAAAAGTACATGCAGCGCCCGCGGCACATTGAAATTCAAGTGTTTGGTGACATGCACGGCAACTGTGTGTATTTGTTTGAGCGTGACTGCTCTGTGCAGCGCCGCCACCAAAAGGTGTTGGAAGAAGCGCCAGCGCCTGGCATCACGCACGCTTTTCGACAAGCCATGGGCGAAGCCGCCGTCGCTGCTGCCAAAGCGGTGAATTACGTGGGGGCTGGCACGGTGGAATTCATTGTGGAGCAGTCGCCACTTGGTGGGGCTGGCGACATGACGTTCTACTTCATGGAAATGAACACGCGCTTGCAAGTTGAGCACCCAGTGACGGAGGCGATTACTGGCTTGGACTTGGTGGAGTGGCAACTGCGCGTCGCCGCCGGTGAGGTCTTGCCAAAAACGCAAGACCAGTTGGCCATGCGTGGCCACGCCATTGAAGCGCGCATTTGTGCTGAGAATCCAAACCAACAGTTTTTGCCTGCCACGGGTCAGTTGTTGCACTTTGCCACGCCACAAGCGTCGCGCTTTGAGTTGGCAGGTGACAACGGCGTGCGTTTGGATACGGGTGTCACACAGGGCGACGTGGTCTCACCGTTTTATGATTCCATGTTGGCCAAACTGATTGTGTGGGGCGCTGACCGCGAGCAAGCGCTGGCCAAGCTCGATGCGGCTTTGAGCGAGATGAACGTGGTGGGCGTGGCCAACAACGTGGCGTTTTTGCGCGACGTGGTTCAAAGCCAGTCGTTTAGCCAGGCCATTCTCGACACCGCATTGATAGAGCGTGAGCACGCCCATCTGTTTAAAAGCAACACCTTCCCTGTGGTGACAGCTTGTGCCGCCGCTGTGGCGCATGGTTTGCAGCAAGAAATGGCGGGTATAGACAACGACCCATGGAGCGCCCGCGACGGCTGGCAAACCACTGGTGTTGCCGCCCGTCACTTCAACCTGCAGTGGATGCACACCGATGAGCCGCAAGACGTGCGAGCAAGCCTCAGCAATGGCCGCTTGGCTGTGGCTTACCAAGGCGGTGTGACAGACCACAGCTTTGATTGGCGCGCCAGCGCCAGTGCTAAAGGGCTGTCTATTTGCCTAGACGGTCAGTGGTGCGATGTGTCTGTTGTGGCCGCTGGTATGCAGCGCCATGTGTTTGCCCGCAGTGGCCAGGCGTTGCTCAGCGTGGTGGACTTGCTGTCTGCCAGCCAACAAGTAGACGATGGTGGTGGCGGCTTAAACGCACCCATGCCCGGCAAAGTGGTGAGCATTGCAGTGAAAGCAGGTGACACGGTGAGCAAAGGCCAAGTGGTGGCCGTGATGGAAGCCATGAAAATGGAGCACAGCATTGCCAGCCCACGCGACGGTGTGGTGGCTGAGGTGCTTTATGCTGTGGCTGATCAAGTGGCCGAAGGCCAAGCGCTGCTCACGCTACACGACTAAGCAAAACTGCATAAGACTTCAAAAAAAACAGCCAGCGTTATGCTTCAGTCATGAACATCACTTTTTGCGCCACGCACATCAACCCCAAAGCTTGGCTTGCCGAATTGAGGCTGGCCTTGCCTGAACACCACATTGCCCTGTGGAACGAGCAAGACCCAGGCAGCAATCCCGCAGCTGAAGCCGCGATTGTGTGGGCACCGCCACAAGCGTTTTTTGACCAGCAGCCCCAGCTTCAAGTGGGCTTTAACTTAGGGGCAGGGGTGGACGCGTTGTTGCAAAAAACGCTGCCAGTCAACATGGCGGTTATTCGTTTAGACGATGCTGGCATGTCTGTGCAAATGGCCGAGTACGTGACGCAAGCGGTGGTGCGCTACTTTCGCGAGTTTGCCGAGCTAGAGCGTGACATGCGCGATGGCGGCTGGTCGTTTAGACGCCCACGTGAGCGCAGTGAGTTTACCGTGGGTGTGATGGGTTTGGGCGTGTTGGGTCAGCGCGTTGCGCGTGCCTTGCAGCACTTCGAATACCCAGTGGCGGGCTGGAGCCGCAGTACCAAGTCGCTAGACGGCATCACGACTTTTGCTGGCGACAAACAGTTGCCAGACTTCATGGCGGCCTGCTCCGCGGTGGTGTGCCTGCTGCCTCTGACGCCAGATACCCGTCATATATTGCGCCGCGACACGCTTATGCACTTGCCTGTGGGGGCCTACCTCATTAACGTCGCAAGAGGGGAGCATGTGGTAGACGCCGACTTGTTGGCCATGCTGGACAGTGGGCATGTGGCGGGTGCCACTTTAGATGTGTTTTCTACTGAGCCGCTGCCCAGCGAGCACCCATTCAGAAGCCACCCCTTGATCATCTGTACGCCCCATGCGTCAGCCCGCACCTTGCGCAGCGAATCAGTGGCGCAAATTGTTGGCAAATTTAAGCAATGGGTCGGCGGCACACCAGCCGCCCATCTCAGCGGCTATGTGGACGCAGCGCGCGGCTATTAATTCAGAACAACACCATGAACTACCCAAGCCGTGTCTACATCACCGAGGTTGGCCCACGCGATGGCCTGCAAAACGAACAAGCCATGGTGGCTGTCTCTGACAAGCTGGGCCTTATTGAGCGTTTGCTGCAAGCTGGCATTCGCCACTTCGAGGCCACCAGTTTTGTCAGTCCTAAATGGGTGCCGCAAATGAGCGACGCCCAAGACGTGATGGCGGCTTTGCAAGCGCCTGCTTTGGCGGCTTTGCTGGCCCCTGCTACCGTTAGCGTATTGACACCCAACATGAAGGGCTTGGAAGCCGCATTGGCTGCAGGTGCGCAAGAGGTGGTGGTGTTTGGTGCGGCCAGTGAGGCCTTTAGCCACAAGAATATCAACTGTTCTATTGCAGAATCTATGGCCATGTTTGAACCAGTGGTGGCTGCCGCACACGCCGCTGGCGTTGCCACACGGGGCGCTATTTCGTGCGCAGTGGGCTGCCCTTATGAAGGCGCGGTTGCACCTGCCAAAGTGGCAGATGTGGCTCGCATGATGAACGCCATGGGTGTACAACGCATTGCGGTGGCCGACACCATTGGCGTGGGTACGCCGCGCGCCGTGCAAGCGGCCCTGGAGGCCGCCCTGCAACATTACGACATAGACCATGTTGCCGGCCACTTCCATGACACCTATGGCCAAGCACTGTCCAATACCTTGGCGGCGTTGCAAATCGGCGTGAACCACTTTGAATCGTCTATTGCCGGCTTGGGCGGTTGCCCTTATGCCAAGGGCGCAACTGGCAACGTGGCCACAGAAGACGTGGTGTACATGCTGCACGGTATGGGCATAGATACTGGTATTGATCTAGACAAACTGGTGGACGCAGCCGCATTCATCAGCAACGTGTTGGGTCGTCAGCCTAACAGCCGCGTCAGCGTGGCCATGCTCAACAAACGGATGGCGTCAAACGGGTCTAAATAAGTATCAACTCGGCGCATGGGTTACAGTCGCAGCCATGAGCACTCCAAGCAACGACTTACACGCGCAACGTCTAGAAGACTTAGAGGTCAAACTCGCCTACACCGAAGACGCGGTTGACAAGCTAGACGCGGTGGTGGCGCGCCAGCAAACACAAATTGACGCGTTGATTGTGCAAGTGCTGCAGCTTAAAAAGCGCACACCTGAGAGCGGCGACTCATCCGGTGAGTTCAGAAGCCTGCGCGACGACTTACCGCCGCACTACTAAAACCACGGGCTGGTTCAATCCCACTGACTGGGACTCAAGACGTTAGGCAAAGACCAATTCTTGAGGCGTGCGAACCACTTTTGTAATAGCTTGTGCCGCAATGTCGAGTGAGCGCATGCGCAGCGCGGGATCAAACACATCACTGACCAGTACAAACTCATCGGCTTGTGTGGCGTCTAGCAGTTGCTGAAAGCCGCTTTGCACGGTTTGTGGGCTGCCAATCACCGCGGCTGCCAAAAAGTCGTCGATGGCCGCGTGTGCGTTGGCAGGCAAGCTGGCCAAGAAATGTTCGCGGGGTGCAGGCAGCTGGCCTCGCTGACCAGTCAAAATGCCCAGCACGCGTTGGTAGGTGCTGCTGGCTAAAAATTCGGCTTCTTCGTCTGTTGGCGCGGCAATGAGAGGGACGCCGATGGCGACATAAGGCTTGGCCAGTTGCTCACTGGGTTGGAACGTGTCGCGGTAGATCTGCAAGGCTTGCAACAACATACGCGGTGCAAAATGCGAGGCAAATGCAAATGGCAAACCGCGTTGTGCTGCCAATTGTGCAGAAAACAAGCTGGAGCCCAGCAGCCAAATGGGCACATTGGTGTTGGCGCCAGGCATGGCGGTGACCGCATGCTCAGATTGAACAGGCCCCAACAAGCGCTGTAACTCCGCCACATCGTTTGGAAAATCGTGCTCGGTTTCGGGTCGGTCTCTGCGCAAAGCGCGCATGGTGTTGCGGTCTGTGCCGGGTGCGCGGCCCAAGCCTAGGTCAATGCGGTTGGGATGCAATTCCGCCAAGGTGCCAAAGGCTTCTGCTACTACCAATGGGGCATGGTTGGGCAGCATGATGCCGCCAGATCCCACGCGAATGCGTTGCGTACCACCGGCGATATGACCAACCAGCACTGCAGTGGCCGAGCACGCTATGCCGCTCATGTTGTGGTGCTCAGCCAACCAGTAGCGTGTAAAGCCCAGATGCTCGGCATGTTGGGCCGTTTGCAGCGCAAGGTCTAGTGCTTGGCGCACAGTTGAGCCTTCACGTACGGCGACCAAGTCGAGCATGGAAAGCGTGGGTAAGAGGTTGTCTGTCATAGAGCTATTGTCAGGTATTTGATCGGTGCGTGCGTGTGCCAACACCGCTACACTCTACCGATGGAATTAACCGTGTGGATGACTTATTTTGTAGCGTGCTGGGTGATTGCCGTGTCGCCTGGGTCTGGCGCAGTTATTTGCATGAGCCACGGCTTGGCGTATGGCGTAAAAAAAACCTCGGCCACTGTGCTGGGCTTGCAACTGGGTTTGGCCGTTGTGCTGCTCATCGCTGGTGCGGGAGTAGGCGCCGTGCTGGTGGCTTCAGCCAATGCCTTTTTGGTGGTGAAAGTGGTGGGTGCTGCTTATTTGTTTTACCTAGGCATCAAGCAGTGGCGTGCCTCCGTGGACAGCAGCGAGTCAGCTGTGGCAGATGCCACGCAGGCGGTTACAAGCGGTTTGAGCAAGCGCATACCCACCACCCGCGAGCGGGTGCTGACAGGCATGTTGACCAACCTGTCCAACCCCAAAGGGATTGTGTTTATGGTGGCGGTGCTGCCGCAGTTCATAGACCCTAGCAAATCCTTGCTGGTGCAGTTGGCCATTTTGTGTGTCACCATGAATACAGTGGACACCATGGTGATGCACGGCTACGCTTTTTTAGCGTCACGCTTACAAACACTCATGCGTTCGGTCAAAGCCCAGCGCAATCAAAACCGCCTGTTTGGCGGCGTACTTATGTTGATGGGCACCAGTTTGCTGCTGGTGCGCAGGGGGACTACTTGAACATGGCTATTGACGACTCACTAGAAGCCCGCTGGCAACGCGCCCAGCGCTTAAGCCCCCACCAGGTACCTTCGCCTTGTGTGGGCGTATGCGCCATGAGCAGCGTCACCCCCGACCACCCCGTGTGCGCAGGCTGCTACCGCAACCTCGACGAAATTGCGCGATGGGGCAGCATGACTGAAGCAGACAAACACGGGGTGTGGCAAGATTTGCGCGCCCGTGAAGTAGCACAGTTTGACAGTTGAGCGGGACGCGCCAGCAGGATAGCCCGCTCGTTGCGTGCTTAACCGGCTTTTGGCACCCTGAACAGCGCGCACAGCTTGTTGCCGTCTGGGTCGCGAACATAAGCCAGATGCAACGCGCCCATGGCGCTGTCACGCAAGCCAGGTGGTTCTTCAATTGACACGCCACCATGAGCCACAGCTGTGTCGTGGAATGCGATCACTTGTTCTGCTGATGTGCACTTGAAACCAATGGTGCTGCCATTGCCCGCTGTGGCGACCTCTCCGTTGATTGGCTCGCTAATGCCCAGTGAGTTGCCCTCGTGGCGGTAAAACAGGCGGGCTTGCCCCGTGGTGTTTGTGTTCAAAATGGGCTCGCCTGCACCCAATGTGCCAAGCACCGCGTTGTAAAAACGCTTGGAGCGCGCAATATCATTCGTTCCCAGCATGATGTGGTTAAACATGTGTGTCTCCTAGTATGGTCAATATGTTACTAAAAGAATTGCCCGCCTTGTGTCACCAGTCACTCGCCGTTGCCGCCGTGGCTGTTGTTCGCTGTTCGCTGTCAGTAGCCATTCACCGCTAAGTATGCCCTGCGCCTTGTGACTCATAACCGCTTGCCTATGGGCGCATCCAAGCTGCGCCCATAGGTGCCGAATGCGCCTGTGCGCTCGCGACGTCCTAGGCGAGTTCATGCTGCGTTGGACAGGTAAAAACCGCCCGTAGGCAACAACTGTGATGTGCCTGATAAAGCGGTGTAGCGTCGCGGCCAAGCGCAGACAGCGTGGGACATGCAGCGTTGGCAGGGCGGTTTCTTCATAAACAGGGTGTGTGTTGCTGTACCGCCTAGTTGGACCTGTCGCAACACAGATGCACGCATAGGGCATAAACTATTTACGGGTATCGCAAGAATGTTTCTTGCCATGTTGTGTACGAGAAAGGCCCTTTATGTTCAATATTATTTTGTTACCTACAGATGGTTCAGACAAGGCGATGGTTGCTGCCGAACAGGCGGTGGCCCTAGCCAAGGTGCACCAGGCCAGCATTGTGTCTGTGGTGGTGATTGACCCATTTCCGTATATTGGCTTGGGTGAGGCCTCTGCCTTTGGCCTGCAGGCTTACCTCAGTGAGGCGCAAGCCGCCGCGCACTTGTCGTTGGGCAAGGTGCGCGTGCTGGCCGAGGCTGCGGGTGTGCCTTTTAAGGCTGACACCATAGAGCGCAACGCGGTGTATGACGGCATTTTAGATACCGCCAAGGCCGAAAACTGTGACCTCATTGTGATGGGCTCACATGGCACCAGCGGCATGAAGGCACTTATTTTGGGCAGCGAAACCCAAAAAGTACTGACCCACAGTGCCGTGCCAGTGTTGGTGATTAAGTCCTAGCCCCCTTGCTGTGAGCGTTGTTGCGTGCGGACTGAGGGAGAGGGCAAAGCCCTGCAAGCTACTGCAGCTTGCCCGCGCACGGCACGCCCCAGCGCCAGGACTACATAGAATGTTTGTCCACACCCTAAATGGCGCTGCTCTATGTCGAAATCCCTCAAGTCCAACAAGTTACCCCAATCAACGCCAACTGATTCGGGTGACGGACTTATCCGTATCAGGGGCGCCCGGCAGCACACGCTCAAAAACTTAAACCTAGACATTCGCACCAACGAGATGACAGTGGTGACCGGGCCCAGCGGCTCAGGCAAGTCCAGCTTGGTGTTTGATACATTGTTTGCCGAAGGCCAGCGGCGCTACGTTGAAACGTTCTCAGCCTATGCGCGTCAGTTTTTAGACCGCATGGACAAGCCTGCTGTAGACCGTGTAGACGGTGTGCCGCCAGCTATTGCGATTGACCAAACCAACCCTGTGCGCAGCTCACGCTCCACAGTGGGCACCATGACTGAGCTGAACGACCACCTCAAGTTGTTGTTTGCGCGCAGCACCCAGCTGTTTGACAAACAAACTGCGCAACCTGTGCAGCACGACAACGCCGACACCATTTACGATGCCATCGCCAATCGAAGCGCTGGTAAGGATTTGCGTTTGGTGGTGACGTTTCCAGTGGAGTTGCCTGTCAGCACCACTGCTGAGGAAGTCGAGCAGTGGTTGTTGGCCAGCGGCTTTACCCGCATTCATGCACAGCGCGATGTGGCGGTCAAAGACTTACACAGCACGCACGAGGTGGCCACGCTGGTAGGCAAAGCCGCCAAGAAAGTGGCGGCCAAGAAGACAGCAAAAAAGAAAGAGGCAGAACTCGACGACACGCGCAAGGTGCTTGATGTGGTGGCCGATCGGTTCAAAGCCAGCAATCTAGACCGTGCCCGCGCGGTTGAGGCCATAGAAGTGGCGCTGAAGCGCGGCTCGGGTCACATGACGGTTTACGCTTCACGTGCTACTGCCACAGCAAGCACGCAGGCAGGCGCTGCAGTGGTTCCGCCAATGACGCCAATTGAGCCAGAAGAACGCTGGCAGTTCTCCAGCGGTTTGCACTGCCCAGACAGTCATATCCGCTACCAAAAACCATCGCCCAGCATGTTTTCGTTCAACTCCCCAGTGGGTGCGTGTGAAACGTGTCGAGGATTTGGCCGCGTGATTGGTGTGGACTACGGCTTGGTCATACCCAACGACAAACTCAGCCTGCGTGGTGGTGCCATCAAGACCATACAAACACCCGCTTGGAAGGAGTGTCAAGACGATTTGCTTCGCCACGGCGAGACAGCGGGTATCCCACGTGACACGCCTTGGAGCAAGTTGTCAGATGCCCATAAAGAGTGGGTCATCAACGGCTCGCCCAATTGGGCTGGCAAGTGGAACCAACAGTGGTACGGCGTGAAGCGGTTCTTTGAGTACTTGGAGAGCAAGTCATACAAAATGCACATCCGTGTGCTGCTGTCCAAGTACCGCAGTTACACGCCGTGCGGCGACTGCGGCGGTGCTCGCTTAAAAACAGAAAGCTTGTTGTGGCGCTTGGGCAATGCGGCTGAAGCCACCGCGGCTTTGCCGCCAGACAAGCGGTTTATGCCAGTGGGTGTGTCGTGGTCTGCCGCGCAGTTGGAGGCCTTGCCAGGTTTGAGTTTGTACGACCTGATGCGCATGCCACTGGATCAAATGCTGGATTTTTTCAAAAGCATAGCGCCGTCGCTGCTGGATAGAAAAGACGCAGACGCCCGCGCGCAAAGTTTGCTGTTTGAAGAAATAACCACCCGCCTTAAATACCTGTGTCATGTCGGGCTGGGCTATCTCACATTAGACCGTCAAAGCCGCACCCTGTCTGGTGGTGAGGTGCAGCGCATCAACCTCACCACGGCGTTGGGGACCTCACTGGTCAACACCTTGTTTGTGTTGGATGAGCCCAGCATTGGCTTGCACCCACGCGACATGGACAGGATTACCGAAGCCATGCACCGGCTGCGCGATGCTGGCAACACCTTGGTGGTGGTCGAGCACGACCCCGCGGTGATGTTGGCAGCCGACCGTGTGATCGATATGGGCCCAGGCCCTGGCGAGCGTGGCGGTGAAATTGTATTTGACGGCACGCCTGCGCAGCTGCGCAAGGCCGACACCCTAACCGGAGCGTACTTGGGCAACCGCAAGCAAGTGGGCATGGGTTTCAAACGCATGGTCAGCGACAACACGCCGCGCCTTATTTTGGAGGGCGTGCGCGCGCACAATCTGCAAAATGTGGAGGTATCTATTCCTTTACAACGTTTGGTCTGCGTGACTGGCGTGTCGGGTTCTGGCAAGTCCACCTTGATACAAGACGTCTTAGCGCCAGCTTTGCTGCGCCACTTTGGCAAAGCCACTGATGCACCAGGTGAGTTCGACCGACTGATGGGCGCAGACCACTTAAGTGATGTCGTGTTTGTGGACCAATCCCCTATTGGCAAAACCGCACGTTCTAACCCCGTCAGCTACGTGGGCGCGTGGGACAGCTTGCGCAGCCTGTTGGCCACCGCACCCTTGGCGCGCGAGCGTGGTTACACCGCTTCAAAGTTCAGTTTCAACGGTGGCGACGGCCGTTGTCCGCTGTGTGGTGGTTCAGGTTTTGAGCATGTGGAAATGCAGTTTTTGAGCGATGTGTATTTGCGCTGCCCAGACTGCGATGGCCAACGCTACAGGCCAGAAGTGTTGGAGGTACGGTTAAGCCACCAACACCCCACAGCCCAAGCTGGCGATGCAGGCTTGAATGTGGCGGACATACTGAACCTCACTGTTGCGCAAGCGGTGCAAGTGTTTGCACAAGAGCGCGATGTACTGCGGGCTTTGCAGCCTATCGTCGACGTGGGTTTGGACTACGTCAAGCTAGGCCAGCCCGTACCCACCTTGTCAGGCGGCGAAGCGCAGCGCCTTAAGTTGGCAGGCTTCTTGGCGCAAGCAGCCAAAGGCGGCTCAAGCAGCCGCCAAGCTGTGGCTAAAAAAGGTGCGTTGTTTATGTTTGATGAGCCCACCACAGGCTTGCACTTTGAAGACATTGCCACGCTCATGCGCGCACTGCGCCGCTTGATGGAGGCTGGCCATTCGGTGCTGGTGATTGAGCACAACCTAGACGTCATTCGCGCCAGTGATTGGTTGATAGATCTCGGCCCTGAGGGTGGCATTGGCGGTGGTTTGGTGGTGGCCCAAGGTACACCTGAGGTGATGCGCGAGCACCCCACCTCACATACGGCCAAAGCCATGCGTGACTACGACATGGCCATGGGGCTGGGCGGGCATGCGGTGAGCGATGCGCTGGCCACCTACGCATCCAAACCACGGGTGAAGCCCTCCAACAACATTCAAATTGTGAACGCCAGAGAGAACAACTTAAAGGGCGTCAATTTGGATATTCCGCGCGGCAAGTTCAACGTCATTTCTGGTGTGTCGGGTTCGGGTAAGTCGACCTTGGCATTCGGCATTTTGTTTAACGAGGGTCAGCGTCGTTATTTGGAGTCACTCAACGCCTATGCACGGTCCATCGTGCAGCCTGCAGGTCGGCCAGAAGTGGACGCCGTGTATGGCATTCCACCCACGGTTGCCATTGAACAGCGCCTCAGCAGAGGCGGGCGAAAAAGCACTGTGGGCACCACCACTGAGGTCTGGCACTACCTGCGCTTGTTGTATGTGAAGCTGGGCACCCAGCACTGCGTACATGACGGCGAAGCGGTGCTGCCGCAAACGCCAGACACCATGGCGGCCAACATCTTAAAAGCGCACAAGGGCAAGCACATTGGTCTGTTGGCACCGTTGGTGATTGGCCGCAAAGGGGTGTATACGGAATTGGCCGATTGGGCCAAGCCGCGTGGCTTCCCTTACCTGCGTGTCGATGGTGAGTTTTTACCGACAGACAATTTTCCGCGCATAGACCGCTTCAAAGAACACAACATTGAGCTGCCTGTGGGTGACTTGATGGTCAATGCAAACAATGAACCGGAGTTGCGTCGTTTGTTGAAGGTGGCGCTGACACACGGTAAAGGTGTGGTGCATATGTTGGTAGGTTTGGACGGTCTCAAAGAAGCCATGGCCGACGGCCTCACCACGGCGGGCGTGGGCCGCATACACGTGGCGTCTAGTCTGCGTGCCTGCCCCACATGCGCTACCAGTTACCCAGAGTTAGACCCGCGCTTGTTCTCGTACAACAGCAAACACGGCTGGTGTACGGCGTGTGTTGGCACAGGTTTGAACCTAAACAAGGCGCAGCGCATCAGCCTGGATGACTCCATTCGCGATGACAAAGACCGTGGGCGCGAGCAAAGCTTTGCTGAGCCAGACTTGGATGAAGACGTCAACGAAGCGTGCACAACCTGCACTGGCACCCGACTCAACCCGCAAGCGCGCGCCGTGCAGTTTGCCAGCGTGGGTATTGCAGAGGTGGCGCGACTCTCTGTGCGTGATGTTCATGCATGGGTCAAAGCGCTCAAGCTCAACCAGCGGGAAACCGAGATTGCACGTGACTTGATCCCGGAAATTGAGTCGCGTTTGCAGTTCTTGCAAGACGTGGGTTTGGGTTACCTGACGCTAGACCGTGGTGCGCCCACCTTGAGCGGCGGTGAAGCGCAGCGCATTCGTTTGGCGGGGCAACTGGGTAGCAACTTGCAAGGTGTTTGTTACGTGCTGGATGAGCCCACCATTGGTCTGCACGCGCGCGACAACCAAGTGTTGCTCAATGCCCTGCATGCGCTCGGCAGCAAAGGCAACACCCTGGTGGTGGTCGAGCACGACGAAGACACCATCCGTCGCGCAGACCACCTGATTGACATCGGCCCCAGCGCAGGCAAGCGTGGTGGCATGGTGGTGGCACAAGGCACGGTGGACGACGTCATTGCTGCGCCCGATTCTGTGACAGGGCGCTATTTACGCGACGCCATCAAGCACCCCATGCAAGCTAGGCGCTTGTTCACAACTGGTCAAGCGCCAGACGCTGGTGACGGCTCGTTGGTGCTGACCAATGCCAACCTGCACAACTTGCAAAACGTGACCGCGCAGGTACCACTGAAGCGTTTGGTGGCCATCACCGGTGTGTCAGGCTCTGGCAAGTCAACGCTGGCACGTGACGTGCTGCTGACCAACGTGGCCTTGGCCGTCACCCCTGCTATCAAGCGCGCGCAATACAAAGGTGAGGCTATAGAGACGCCGCATTGGGTTGGCTGTGCCAGCTTAAGCGGCTACGAAAGCCTAGACCGCGTGTTGGAAGTTGACCAAACACCCATTGGCAAAACACCACGGTCTTGCCCGGCCACCTATATTGGCTTCTGGGACACCGTGCGCAAACTCTTTGCAGAAACTTTAGAGGCCAAAGTGCGCGGCTATGCCCCGGGGCGTTTCTCCTTCAACACTGGCGAAGGTCGTTGTCCGGGGTGTGAGGGCCAAGGCATGCGTACCGTCGAGATGAGCTTTTTGCCAGACGTCAAAGTGCTGTGCGAAACTTGCCACGGCGCGCGTTTCAACCCTGAAACCCTGGCGGTTACATGGCGAGGTAAAAGCGTTGGCGATGTACTGGCCATGGAGGTTGACGAAGCTGTTGGGTTTTTTGCCAGCATGCCGTCTATCGCACACCCGTTGCAGTTACTCAAAGACGTGGGTTTGGGCTACCTCACGTTGGGCCAACCATCTCCCACACTCAGTGGCGGTGAGGCGCAGCGAATCAAGCTGGTGACAGAGCTCACCAAAGTGCGCGACGAGGTGGGTAAGCGCGGACAGAAAGTGCCACACACCTTGTACGTTTTGGACGAGCCTACCGTAGGCCTGCACATGGCCGATGTGGAAAAGCTGATTCGTGTGCTGCACCGTTTGGTTGATGCTGGCCATTCGGTGGTGGTGATTGAGCACGACTTAGACGTTATTGCCGAAGCCGATTGGGTGATTGACCTGGGGCCAGATGGTGGTAACGAAGGCGGGCATATAGTCGCTGCGGCGCCACCAGAAGCCGTGGTGGCTCTGCGCACGGCAACGGGCATGGCCTTGGGGCCGGTGCTGGCTAGGTGCTAGTCAACAGGTAGGCGGTGGTCATTGGGAGCCGGTGGTCAACAGCCGACAGTTTGGGGCAAGCGCTTGTAGGCGCTTGCATTCAACATTCAGGCTTGGCGGCGCGACAGCATCCACAGTCCGAGGGCGGCAACAGTTGCCAGTAACAGCGGAAAACCCAACAGAGGCGAGTTTTGCAAGGCATAAGCGCCCACAGCCGGTGCGCTCATGCCGCCCACCGTGTAAGCCAACACCAACACCGCAGTGCCACTGACCAAGGCGGTGCCTCGCTCCCGTGTGCCGATGTCAATCATGGCAAAGGTGTACAACACGCCGCCGGCACTGCCCCATAAAAAGGCCACTGGCCAAGCCAACGCGTTGAAGTCGTTGACAAAGGGCACCAGCATGGTGGCGGCCAGCGTGACCCAAGCTGACACGCGCATGAGTTGCAAGCGCGTGGTGGCAGCGTTGCCCCAAAAAGGGCGTGTTTTGCCGCTGGCGGTGGGCTTGGACAAGTGGTCAGCCAGCATGCCTGCGGGCAGCATCAACAGCGCACTGCCAAGGCCACTGGCCGCAACCAAGAGCGTAGAGGCGCTGGCGCTCCAGTTGAGTTGCAAACCGTACAGCGGCAATATGGCGGTTAAGCCAGCCTCAAAAAAGCCCCCTAAAAAACCTGCCAACATAATCGCAGGGTAGGCGTTGAGGGCCGCCCACACGCCGCGAAAGCCCAAGTGTTCTGAACTGTGATGCTGCGTGGCTGGCAGTTTGGGGATGACGGCGGTGAAAACAGCACCAGTCACAATAAATGCCAGTGCAATCCAAATGGCGTGGTCTTGGGTCGGGCCTACCCACGCTAACAACACGGGCCCTAAGAAAAAAGTCACACCTACCAAGGTTTCAAATAAGCCCACGAAGCGGCCGCGTTTGTTGGGCGGCGAAAACTCCGCGACCAAAGACTCGGCCAATACCCAGCGCAGGCCCCCAAACATGCCCGCGATGGCTTGGGCCACAAACCAAGTGGCGACCCAGGGCGACAGCGCAAATACCAAACCTGTACAAATGGGCACCAAGGCCGTCAGCCACAACGTCTGGCGCCGGCCCAGTTTGGCCGTGATGGTGGATGCAAATGGCGTCACCAGCAGAATAGACAGGTAAGACGCAGAGGCGAACAGGCCTGCCGTGGCGGTATCTAACCCCGCATCTTTGAGTCTCAACAAGTTGAGTGGCAACAGCATAAAGATACCCACTAACTCAAAAAACGTAGACCCCATAAGGGCAAATATGGCTTTGGTGTTGGTCTGTGATGGCTGGGGGGTGGTGGGTAATTGCATGCGACCTGCGGGGGTATTCTCAGAAAGTGCCAGCTGTGAGCGGTGTATGTTGGTTACAATGGTCAAATCCGAGGAGCGCTGCAGCTTTGATATTTTCAATGTGAGGCTCGGACTGTAAACGGCGCTCACCCATGTCCTATGCGGTGAGCTTTTTCATTATCTCCGCATACGCGCATGGTTCGTCCGAACTAAATTGTGGAGTTTCAAATGAACACTGGTGTTAAAGCCCAAACCGCGACTGACCACGTCATTGCAGATATTGCACTGGCCGCGTGGGGCCGTAAAGAAATTAAAATTGCTGAAACCGAAATGCCCGGTTTGATGTCTATTCGCTCAGAATTCACAAAAGCACAACCTTTGTCAGGTGCCCGCATCACAGGCAGTTTGCACATGACCATTCAAACGGCCGTGTTGGTTGAGACCTTACAAGCCTTGGGTGCGCAAGTACGCTGGGCTTCTTGCAACATTTACTCAACCCAAGACCAAGCAGCTGCTGCCTTGGTTGAGACAGGCACGCCCGTGTTCGCAATCAAGGGTGAGAGCTTGGAAGACTACTGGGACTACACCCACCGCATCTTCGAATTTGACGGTGCCAAAGGCACGCCTGAAGAAGGCCCCAACATGATTCTGGACGATGGTGGCGATGCCACCGGCCTGATGCATTTGGGCGTGCGCGCTGAGAAAGACATCAGTGTGTTGGACAAGCCAGGCAGCGAAGAGGAAACGTTCTTGTTTGCTTCCATCAAGAAAAAGCTGGCTGTTGACCCAACGTTTTACAGCCGCCGTTTACCCAACATCATTGGTGTGACTGAAGAAACCACTACAGGCGTATTGCGCCTGAACGAGATGAGTGTTGCCGGCTCCTTGAAGCTGCGCGCCATCAACGTGAACGATTGTGTAACCAAGAGCAAGTTTGACAATTTGTACGGTTGCCGCGAGTCATTGGTCGACGGCATCAAGCGTGCTACCGATGTCATGATCGCCGGCAAGGTTGCCGTTGTGGCTGGCTATGGCGACGTGGGCAAGGGCAGTGCACAAGCACTGCGCGCTCTGAGTGCACAAGTGTGGGTAACAGAAGTGGACCCCATCTGTGCATTGCAAGCAGCCATGGAGGGTTACCGCGTGGTGACCATGGAATACGCCGCCGACAAGGCTGATATCTTTGTAACCGCAACAGGCAACAAAGACATCATCACCCGTGCCCACATGGACGTGATGAAAGACCAAGCCATTGTTTGTAACATTGGCCATTTCGACAACGAGATCGACATCGTTGGCTTGAACGGCTGCACATGGGAGGAAATCAAGCCCCAGGTTGACCACGTTGTCTTCCCAGATGGCAAGCGCATCATCATGTTGGCCAAAGGCCGCTTGGTGAACTTGGGCTGTGGCACTGGTCACCCAAGCTTTGTCATGAGCACCTCATTTGCCAACCAAGTCTTGGCGCAAATCGAAATCTTCACACGCCCCGACTTCTACGAAACCGGCAAGGTTTATGTGCTGCCTAAGCATCTGGACGAAAAAGTTGCTCGTTTGCATTTGGAGAAAGTGGGCGCCATGCTCACCGAGCTCTCACCCGTGCAAGCCAGCTACATTGGCGTGTCTCAGTCTGGCCCTTACAAGTCAGATACCTACCGCTACTAAGCAGATAGAAACCAACTGTGCGCATTGACCAACTAGCTGTGGTTCGGGGGCTTGCGCCCTCGCGCTCTGCCGCCAGCCGCCTGATAGACGAGCAGTCGTTGCGTTGGCGCGCTGCTGACAGCGACGGTGATTGGCGTACACCGCGCAAAGCGGGAGAGGTGGTGCCTGACGATTGTCAAATTGAGTCGTCAGACAGCCAGGCAGCTCAGTACGTATCACGTGGCGGACGAAAGCTTGCAGGCGCCTTGGCGCATACCCAGTGGTGTCCTGCTGGCCAGTGGTGCATCGATGTCGGTCAAGGTACAGGTGGTTTTACTGATTGTTTGTTGCAGCAAGGTGCAGCAGGCGTGTTGGGTATTGACGTGGGGCGCGAGCAGTTGCACCCACGCTTCAAAACCCACGATCACGTGGTGGGCGTTGAGGGCTTTAATGCGCGCGACCACCAGCCTGATGTGCTCCTAGCTGCCATGCAAGCGCACCACAACACCGCTTGGCATGACAAGCCTGTTGACGGTTTTGATGCGCTGGTGGGTGACGTGTCGTTTATTTCGCAAGTCAAAGTCTGGCCAGGCATGTTGCCCCTGCTCAAACCAGGCGCGACCGTGCTGATGTTGGTCAAGCCGCAGTTTGAACTGCAGCCTGCAGATATTGGCAAAGGTGGATTGGTCAAGCACGCTCGTAGCTACGCGTTGGTGGAGCAACAGCTCAAAGCTGGCGCTGCCGAACAAGGTCTTGAGTGGTTGGATTTTTTCGAAAGCACCATCACAGGTGGTGATGGCAACCGAGAATTTTTCATGTGGGCACGCAAAGCTGCATAAGTTGCACGTGTTCGATGTCTTAGAGATAACAGGCTATAAGCCTCATTGCTGTGCTACCTATTAGTTTTGAATTTTTCCCCACCAAAACACCTGAGGGGGCGGCCAATCAACGCGATGTGCGCAAAGCCTTGTACGCCAAAAAGCCTGAGTTTTGTTCGGTAACATTTGGCGCAGGCGGCTCAACGCAGGTTGGTACGTTTTCAATGACGCAAGAAATTCTGGATGAAGGCGTCTGTGCTGCCTCGCACTTTTCGTGCGTTGGTGCCACCAAAGCATCTGTGCGTGACCAGTTGGTAACGCTTAAAACCATGGGTGTGAAACGCCTTGTAGCGCTGCGCGGCGATTTGCCAAGTGGCTATGGCGCTGGCGGTGAGTTTCACTACGCCATCGATTTGGTCACATTTATACGCGCGGAATTTGGGGAGGATTTTCATATTGAAGTTGCCGCTTATCCAGAAGTACATCCCCAAGCGCGCAATGCCCAAGCTGATTTACAAGCTTTTGTAGACAAAGTCAACGCGGGTGCCCACTCGGCCATCACGCAGTATTTTTTCAATACCGATGCGTATTTTCGTTTTGTCGACGACGTTTACAAAATGGGCATTGATGTGCCAGTGGTGCCTGGCATTATGCCCATCACCAACAGCGCACAGTTGATGCGCTTTTCCGACATGTGTGGTGCTGAAATACCGCGCTGGATTCGCTTGCGCTTGCAAGGTTTTGGAGACGATGCTGCCTCTATCAAATCCTTTGGTCATGACGTCATTGTTGACATGGTTGACCAACTTAAAAATGGTGGCGTACCGGGTATGCACTTCTACACCATGAACAAGAGTGCACCCGTACTGGCGATTTGCGACGAGGTGGGTTTATAGCCTACATGTTGCCTGCCGGTGTTGTGACAGACAGGCAACGCTTTATATATGTTTAGTTATTAGTAACCAACTAAAAAATGGTTAGATTTTTTGTACGGGTCTGACACAATCCGAATTCCTTCACTGATCATCACATGACACTGGATATTGCATGAAATTAGAAACATTGGCCGTACACGCTGGCTTTTCACCAGACCCCACTACCAAAGCGGTAGCGGTGCCTATTTACCAAACCGTTGCGTTCGCTTTTGACAACACCCAGCATGGCGCTGATTTGTTCGACTTGAAAGTCCCGGGTAACATTTACTCGCGCATCATGAACCCGACCAACGCTGTGTTGGAAGCCCGCGTGGCTGCACTTGAAGGCGGTATTGGTGCATTGGCCGTCGCGTCCGGCATGTCCGCTATCACCTACGCCATTCAAACCATTGCGGAGTCAGGCGACAACATTGTGTCGTCCTCCCAGTTATATGGCGGCACCTACAATTTATTGGCGCACACCTTGCCGCAAATGGGCATACAAACCCGTTTCGCCGATGCCAGCAAGCCAGAAACGTTTGAAGCCCTGATTGACGAGCGCACCAAGGCTGTTTATTGCGAGTCTGTTGGCAATCCTTTGGGCAATGTCACCAACATTCAAGCTCTGGCTGATATTGCCCACAAGCACGGCGTCCCTCTCATCGTTGACAACACCGTACCAAGTCCTGCGGTGTGCCGTCCCTTTGAACATGGTGCTGACATTGTGGTGCACTCACTGACCAAGTATTTGGGTGGCCATGGCACCACCATAGGCGGCATTATTGTTGACTCGGGTAAATTCCCTTGGGCAGAGCACAAAACACGCTTCAAGCGATTGAACGAGCCAGACGTGAGTTACCACGGCGTGGTGTATACCGAAGCGCTCGGCCCAGCTGCTTTCATTGGCCGTGCACGCGTGGTACCACTGCGCAACACAGGTGCCGCATTGAGTCCAATGAGCGCTTTCCAAATTTTGCAGGGTATTGAAACATTGGCCTTGCGCATGGATCGCATTTGCGATAACGCCGTCAAGGTGGCACAGCATCTCAAGTCACACCCAAAAGTGGCATGGGTGAACTACGCAGGCCTCACTGACCACCCAGACTATGAATTGGTCAAGCGCCAAATGGGTGGGCGTGCATCTGGGATTATCAGCTTCGGTCTTAAATCAGTCGACCCGCTGGCTGCCGGTACGGCCTTTCAAGACGCCCTGCAACTGTTCACCCGGTTGGTAAACATTGGCGATGCCAAGTCATTGGCGTGCCATCCGGCCAGCACAACGCACCGACAGTTGAACGACGCTGAGCTCAAAACAGCCGGCGTGTCTCGTGACATGGTGCGTTTGTCGATTGGTATCGAGCACATCGATGACTTGATTGTTGACTTGGAACAAGCGCTGAGCGTCGCGTTATAAGGGTGTGCCTGCGACCAGCCGTTTGACGGTCACTGTCTAGTGGCCGTCAGCGCTCGTCAAAACTGATGGTGATGTGGTTGCTAACAGGGACGCACTGACAAGTGAGTACAAAGCCGTCGGCTACTTCTTGTGCATTGAGGGCAAAGTTCTTGATCATTCTGACTTCGCCGCTTAATACCCTGGCACGGCAAGTGCAACAGTTGCCGGCTTTGCACGAGAAGGGCAGAGCTACCCCCGTTCTTAGACCAGCTTCTAAAACAGTGTCATTGGTTTCTTGGTCGTCTGTGGCGTAGGCCACGCGGGTATGGCGCTGTTTGCCATCAATCACAAAGGTCAACGAGGCGGCAGGCGTGTCATCCGTCACGACGGGTAGGACGGCGGCCGGCGTAAAGCTTCCGAACCGTTCAATGTGAACGTGTGCCGGGTCTACCCCAGCGTCTAGCAGCGCTGCTTCTGCCCCATCCATCATGGGCCCAGGGCCACATACAAATACGTCGTTGATGGTGTTGACATCAACCAAGCGCGACAACAAATCACTGATTTTGGCTCGGTCAAGCAGCCCATTGAGTATGTCTGTGCCTTGGTCTTCATCAGACATGACATTGATTAAGCTAAAACGGGCCATGTGACTGTCTTTGATGTTTTGCAGATCTTCTGCAAACATGGTTTGGTTGGTGCTGCGGTTGCCGTATAACAAAGTAAACCGGCTATTGGGCTCAAGTGCCAAGGTGGTGGCCACCAGCGATAACAATGGTGTGATGCCAGAGCCGCCCGCAATACCCAAGTAATGGTTGCTGTTACCTGTTTCTAGCGGTGTGTGAAAACGTCCGTCGGGTGTCATCACGTCCATGACATGACCAACGCGCACTGTGTCGTTGACATGGTTGGAGACAAGGCCGCCAATTACCCGCTTAATGCCCACCCGCAACAAACCACTGCGTTCAAAGTCTGGTGTACTTTGGCATATGGAGTAGGCGCGGCGCACATCTTGGCCGTTCAAGGCAAAGCGCAACGTTACAAACTGTCCAGCCACAAAGCGGTAAGCGGCTCTCAACTCTGGTGGTACGTCCAACGACACGGCCATACCGAAGGCTGTTTGTGGCTCTATGTGCGCAACGCGCAGTTTGTGGAATTGGGGTGTGCTGGCAGTGGTCATGGCGGAGCTTAGCTGGCGGTGTCTGTGGGTCGGGTTAATGCCTTACAAGAAATTCAGTAAGGCTTGAAGTAATCAAAGGGTTCGCGGCATTGCGTGCAGCGCCACAGGGCCTTACAAGCGGTCGAACCTGACTGAGCAACCAACTCTGTCAGCGGGCTGGCGCACTGGGGGCAGGGTGGTGTAGTTTGTGGTTTGGTGTGCCAACGTATGGGCTGCTCATGCGTGCTGTCGCTGAGGTGCGCCGGTGGGGCGATCCCGTAGCGGCGCAGCTTGTCGTGTGTGTCTGCACTCATCCAGTCTGTAGTCCACGCGGGCGATAAAACAGAAACCACTTTAAATGGTGACAAGCCTGCGTTGTGCAGTGCCACCTCAATGTCCTCACGCATTTGTCCCATGGCAGGGCACCCAGCATAGGTGGGTGTGATGGTGATATGTAAGGTACTGCCAGCCAACACAACATTGCGCAGCACACCCAACTCACGCAGGTTGATGACTGGTATTTCAGGGTCCATCACGCATTCAAGTGCCGCATGTGCCGCCGCAATACGCGCTTCGCCAACAGCTGTGTTGGTTGCTACCTGATGACGTTGTTGAGGCCGCGGATCGGCAATGCCGAAAGCGTCTAACTCACGGCTTAAAGCGACATTAAGCGCCATATTCACCACCTGGCGCCAGGGTGTGCGCGCGTGACGGATTGCATGTCTGCCAGCAAAAAGCCCATATGCTCTGAGTGCTGGCCTAGCTTGCCACGCGAAACAAAGCCGTCCATGCTGGGCCATGTTAATGTTGCTTCAGTGACCGCGCTGTGCATATCAGCGAGCCAAGACGCCTTGACAGAGCTGGGCAGCACACTCACACCGTTGTGTGCGCATTCTTGATCCAAGGCATTGTCGTTGAAACACTCTTGCATGTAGGGCAGCATCTGCACCAGTGCGTTTTGAGCTTTGGCGTGTGACTGGTCAGTGCCGTCACCAAGACGCACCAGCCACATGCGTGCGTGCTGCCAGTGGTAGCGTGTTTCTTTGACAGATTTGGCAGCAATGCCAGCAAGTTGTGGGTCAACGCTGTGTTGTAAGGCTTGCCACATGTGCAGCATGAGCGCGCTGTACAGCGCGTTTCTCACAACAGTTATAGCGTAGTCGCGGTCTTGCGCGACTGTGCCTGCAGCCAGAGGTGCGTTTGGCAGTTCGCACAGCGTCCAGTTGAAAAAAGCAAACTCATCACGCCAGTAAGCGTAGTCGTCTTCGTTTAAATCTTTGGCATGCAACTCGCCAACGCGTGTGTACAACAAGCGAGCTTGCCCGAGCAGGTCAAGTGCGGTGTTTGTCAGGCTGATGTCTTCTTCCAAAATAGGACCGTGCCCGCCCCACTCCCCCAAACGTTGCGCGAGGATTAAGGCGTTGTCGCCCAAGTGCAGCATGTAGCGGGCAGGTGCTGGCATGGTTTGTAATTCGCGCGCACTGATGACGGTGGCATGTGGCATTGCAAGCTTGCTCATTACATATGGTCTACCGACTCGGGTAGCTTGTAGAACGTGGGGTGGCGGTAAATTTTGTCTTGTGCAGGTTCAAACAGCTCGGCCTTGTCCTGCGGTGCGCTTGCCGTGATGTGGTTGGAGGGCACCACCCAAATAGACACGCCCTCCATGCGGCGGGTGTACACGTCTCGTGCAACCTGCAAGGCGTGACTGGCATCGGCTGCATGAACGCTGCCAACGTGTTTGTGCTCTAGGCCCATACTGGGCCTGATAAAGACTTCCCACAACACAAGTTGGCCAGCGTGGTTGTTGTTATCGCTCATATCAATACCCCGTGTATTCAAAAAAGGCTGTACAAACTAGGCGGCCAAGCGTTGCTGGCGAGACGCTTGTTTTGCGGCGTAGGCTGTTGCGGCCTCGCGCACCCACTGACCGTCTTGATGGGCTTTGACGCGCGTTGCCAAGCGCTCGACGTTGCAAGGACCTTTGCCAGCCAACACATCGTGAAACTCAGCCCAGTTGATAGGGCCAAAGTCGTAGTGCTGGCGCGTCTCATTCCACTTTAGGTCAGGGTCTGGCAGCTGCACACCCAGCGTTTCGGCTTGCGCCACCGTCGCATCAATAAATTTTTGTCGCAAGTCGTCATTGGATATCCGTTTGATGCCCCAGCGCATGCCTTGGGCGCTATTCGGGCTGTCAGAGTCTGGCGGGCCAAACATCATTAGGACTGGCCACCACCAGCGGTTGAGTGACTCTTGCACCATATCGCGTTGAGCTTGCGAGCCTTGCATCATGGCCAACAAAGCGTCATAGCCTTGGCGTTGGTGAAACGACTCTTCCTTGCAGACCCGAATCATGGCGCGTGCATAAGGGCCATACGTACAGCGACACAGCGGAACTTGGTTCATGATGGCCGCGCCGTCAACCAACCAGCCGACCATACCTACATCCGCCCACGACAGCGTGGGGTAGTTGAAGATGCTGGAGTATTTGGCGCGCCCTGTGTGTAACGCGTCCAGCATGTCATCGCGGCTGGTGCCTAGTGTTTCTGCGGCACTGTACAGGTACAGACCGTGGCCTGCTTCATCTTGTACTTTGGCCATCAGAATGGATTTGCGTTTCAGGGACGGTGCACGGCTGATCCAGTTGCCTTCGGGCAGCATGCCAACTATTTCAGAGTGTGCGTGTTGTGAAATCTGGCGCACCAAGGTTTTACGGTAGGCGACAGGCATCCAGTCCTGTGCTTCTATCTTGCCGTCTGCGTCTATGATGCGGTCGAAAGCCGCTTGTTTGTGCGCATCTTGGTGAATATCTACAGCCGCGCCGCTGACAGATTCGTTGGTGTTAACGGGTGACTGGTCAAGTGATTGGGTGTACATGTGCAACGCTCCAAAATTACGACTCAGGCGGAAATGCGCCTGTGCCAGCAGCCCTATCGCTGCAACTAATTTTGAAGTATACCCCATTAACCGACCGACCGGTCGGTTAATTAAATTGGTATTTATACCGATGGCACCACAGCGCTTACAACAGTGTTGGTTTGCATGTGTTGACCTCAGCCTGGGTCTGACACCAGACCTGTGCCTAGTTGCCGTGCGACTCTAGTTTAAAAGCCGCGTGCGTGTCTTGACCCAGCGCTTCAACCAAATAAGGCAGGGCTTCTTGCATCTGGGCTTTGAGCGTGTGCGGTGGGTTCACCACAAACACGCCGCTGGCACCTAAGCCTCCGCCAGTGCCTTGACCCGCGGCGCCGGCACGCACTTGCAGCGTGGCATGCAGCCAGCTTTTACCAGCTTTTGCGACCGCATTTTTAAGTTTGCGAGGCAAGTCATGCGCTTCGGGGCGACCAACCAAGGGATACCAAATCAACATAGAGCCAGTGGCAAAGCGCCTTAAAGCTTCTACCGTCATATTGAGCACTTCGGCGTAGTCTGTTTTGAGCTCGTAACTGGGATCGCACACCACAAGTCCGCGCCTCGATACAGGTGGCAGCAGCGAGCGTATGCCCTCAAAGCCGTCTTTCCTGTCCATCAGCAGTTTGGCGCGTGAGGTGGCTTGTTCCAACGTGGTGCGCAGCAAGCGGTGGTCAGTGGGGTGAACTTCAAACGCCATCACACGGTCTTGCGTACGCAACAACTCCGCAGCAATGATGGGCGAGCCCGGGTACATTTTGATGTCTTTGCCACCATTGAATTGACGCAACATACCCACATATGCAGACAACAGGGCGGGCGCACTGGCCTTGCCGTGTTTGCTGATGTGCGCCAATAAGGCCTTGATCCCAAACTCGGCCTCAGCGCTGGTTGTGGCGCTGTTGCTGTCTAACTTGTACAAACCAGCGCCTGCGTGCGTATCCACAACAGACAAGGCACCTTCTTTAAGTGTGAGGTGTTGTAATACAGCGACCAGCGTGGCGTGTTTGAGTACGTCGGCATGGTTGCCAGCGTGAAAAGCGTGTCTGTAACTGAACATATAGGGGTATCGTACCCGCACTGGTGGAAAATGTATGGCGCTGACCAATATTATTCGTATAATAATGGGCTTGGCAGCGATTCAGTGACCCCGCGGCCAAGTACGTACAACTGGTTTTGACATCTTGTAAAAGTTTAGAAACCAAGCGTGCAACCTACCACCTAAGAGGTTTCCATAAGAGAAACGCCGACCGTGGAGTAGGGTCCGCCAAACCAACTCAAGAGATATCTCAAATGAAAACTTTCAGCGCTAAACCCGCTGAGGTGGTCCATGAGTGGTTTGTGGTTGACGCCACCGATAAGGTGCTCGGACGAGTAGCCAGCGAAGTTGCTCTCCGTCTACGCGGCAAACACAAAGCCATTTATACGCCTCACATTGACACCGGTGACTTCATCGTTGTCATCAATGCAGCAAAATTACGAGTCACTGGCAACAAAGCCATTGACAAGGTGTATTACCGTCACTCTGGTTTTCCAGGTGGCATTTATGGCACCAACTTCCGTGACATGCAAGCCAAACATCCAGGCCGAGCGCTGGAAAAAGCGGTCAAGGGCATGCTGCCCAAAGGCCCACTTGGTTATGCCATGGTCAAGAAGCTCAAAGTGTATGGTGGTGCAGAGCACCCACATACTGCCCAGCAACCCAAAGTGTTGGAAATCTAAGGAGCCGAAATGATTGGTGATTGGAACAATGGCACGGGCCGCCGCAAATCAAGCGTGGCGCGCGTGTTTATCAAAAAAGGCTCAGGCAAAGTCACGGTGAACGGTAAAGATATCGAGAATTATTTCGGTCGTCAAACCTCCATCATGATTGCCAAGCAACCCTTGGTTTTGACTGCAAATGTCGAAACCTTCGACATCTTGGTCAACGTCCATGGCGGCGGAGAATCTGGCCAAGCTGGCGCGGTTCGTCACGGCATTACACGTGCTTTGATGGATTACGACATAAACTTGAAGCCAGAATTGTCTGCGGCAGGTTACGTGACCCGTGATGCCCGTGAAGTTGAGCGTAAGAAAGTCGGCTTCCGTTCAGCGCGTCGACGTAAGCAGTTCAGCAAGCGTTAATCACGTATTGTTGTTCATACAAGCCGCCGCAAGACAAGTCTTCGGCGGCTTTGTTGCTTTAAAGTAAACATTTTTACTTAAACTTAGTTAGCCTAGCCGCCCATGAGATTACGTTTGCTGATACGTCGCTTAACGGTAAGTGCACCGCGCATGGCTGTGAGAAGCGCTCTGCCCTGGCCATTGAGTTGGTTGCTGGGTGCGCTTGTATTGGGCTTTTCAGCTGCATTGGCCTTGTGGGCCTTTGAACAAGGCAAGCACATTGCTGGTGTTGACTCGGGCTCACGCGAAGAAGTGCGCATGCTCAAGTATGAGAACTTGCGAATCAGTGGCTTGTTAGAAAAGGCACAGTCACTGGTCAATACCTCCCAAAGCCAGATGATTGCAGAGCAAACAGCTCAAAGTGAGTTGGTCGAGCAAATTCGCCGGTTAGAAGCCGATAACCAAGGTTTGCGGGACGATCTTGGATTCTTTGAGCAACTCATACCTGCCAGCAGTGGTGTAGCCAGCGCACGCATACGTTCAGTCCAAGCAGAAATGCTCATGCCTACCCAAGTGCGTTGGCAGGTACTGGTCATTCAAGCAGCCAAAAACCCAACCGCTTTTAAAGGTACGATTGAGCTCTTAGTGGCAGGTTCGTTGGGCGGTAAGCCCTTCAGCATGACGCCGCAAGGCAGTCCGCGCAACATCAGCCTCATGCAATATGTTAGAACCACTGGCGTCTTTGATGTACCCAGTGACGTGTTGATAAAAACATTGACAGTCAAGCTTGTGCAAAATGGCACAGTGAAGTCTGTACAGACATTTGATTTTTAAGACCGCTGTGTTTGACAACAAGCGTCACGTCTAGCCATACTTAGAAGAAAGAAAAGCGACTATGTTGGGTAAAAAGAAAATGCCGTTAATTAAAAGTTTGATTGCGTCGGGAACCACAATTGGTGGCAATATTTCCTTTGAGGACGGCTTGCGCATTGATGGTGTTGTCACTGGCGACGTCAAAGGTCGTGAAGGCAAGCCCAGCGTCCTGGTCGTCAGTGAGAACGCTCGCATCGAGGGCTCGGTGTCGGCCGATCATGTGATCGTGAACGGTACCGTGCTGGGACCAGTCGAAGCCAAGCAACTCATTGAGTTACAGCCAAAGGCACGCGTTGAAGGCAATGTGCTGTACAAGTCTATAGAGTTGCATTTGGGCGCTTTGGTTACCGGGCAGCTGTGCCCCACAGTGGCGATGTCCGATGAAAAAGCCCCTCTTAAACTCGCGGCCAAGCAAGCTTAACGCCGCACCACCAGTGGTATTGGTGTACCATTTCAGTTAATTACTTACTTTTGTGTGTGGTGAGCCAACACAAATATATCGAGAGAATTTATATGACCGCAGTAGCAGAACTTGTTCCAGAAATGGAAATGCCAGTTGCCCTTGTCTTTACGGATAGTGCGGCTGCAAAAGTCGCAGATCTGATAGCAGAAGAAGGCAATCCAGATTTGAAATTACGCGTGTTCGTGCAAGGTGGTGGTTGTTCCGGTTTCCAGTACGGCTTCACTTTTGATGAGATCACAAACGAAGACGACACCACAATGACTAAAAATGGCGTGTCATTGCTAATTGACGCCATGAGCTACCAATACCTCACCGGTTCTGAGATCGACTACAAAGAAGATTTACAGGGTGCACAGTTCGTCATCAAAAATCCAAATGCGACGTCGACATGCGGCTGCGGCTCTAGCTTTAGCGCTTAAACGATCACGCAAAGTGACTTTGTAAAAAACCCAGCCTGGCTGGGTTTTTTTACGTCTTAAAGTGCCCCATCGTTGGTAGACAGCACACACATAAGTTGAAAATGGCTGTGTCAATAGGCATCAGAGTAAACACAGGCAAAAAAATATCAGTGTGGATACAAAGCGCCTAGCACGCGTGGGCCGCGAGCACCTGTTGCAGCAACGACATTGGCTGTGCGCCTATGTACAAAACACCACGCCAACCAAGCAAAAGCGCAGGCCTCTACTTGCATAGCTGGCATGCCAGCTTCGTCAGTGCGACGAACTGTAGATTGTGGCATGGTGCTTTGGAGTTGCGCCATCAGGTGTCGGTTGTAAGCGCCTCCGCCGCAAACCAATACTGTGTCTGGCCATGCGCTGTTAACAGCTAAGTGCGACATCTGGTGTGCTGCGCTTTGTGCTGTAAGTGCGGCCAGTGTGGCTTGAACATCCTCAGGAGCAAGCTGCTCGAAGCCAACAAGCGCTAGTTGTAGCCAAGACGCGTTGAACAAATCTCGCCCTGTGCTGGTAGGCGCCGTGGCCTGGTTGGTGTTGAAAAAAGGTGCGCGCAGCAACGAAGCAAGCAACGCTAAGTTGACTGTGCCGGTTGCGCCCCATGCGCCATCTTGGTCAAAGTCACGTCCAATGTGGCGTTGAGCCCACATGTCAAGCAGCACGTTACCTGGGCCTGTATCGCAGCCAGACACGGTATGGTTTGAACACAGGCTCACGTTGGCCATGCCGCCCACATTGAGCACCGCCACACACGTCTCGGGGTCGGTCGAGCCAAACACATGCTGGTGAAAAGCTGGGACCAGCGGAGCGCCCTGACCACCCGCGGCAATGTCGCGGCTTCGAAAATCGGCAATTACATCTATGCCTGTGAGTTCAGCCAGCAATGCAGGGTTGTTCACTTGAACCGAATAGCCCACACTTGGCGCGCTATCTAAGGTGGCTGTTGCTTGAGGGGCATGTCTAACGGTCTGACCATGGCTGGCAACGGCACACACCTGTTGTGCATTCAAACCAGAGCGGTGCAGCAAGGTGGCGCAAACCTGTGCGCTGTCATGTGCCAGTGCAATGCCCACTTGTGCGCTGAGGTGCAGCTCGTTATGACCTGGTGTATTGAGTTGTAAGGCCGCAGCTCTTACGGCAGCACTAAATGGCTCGTGGGCGTGAGCGACAACAGCGGGCTGTCCATCGTCGCCGATACGGCATAAAACGCCATCTACACCATCTAGGCTGGTGCCAGACATCAGGCCTATAAACAGCGTTGGAGGTATGGCATGCATGGCGTGTTGAAGCTAAAGAGTATGTCGGCTATTGTGCTGCATGCCACAGGTCAGTCGCCAAATAAAGCAGCCACCTAGTAGACAGGGTCTAGTTGGTGTCTGCCTGAGCCGTCATCCAACTGGCTGCCTCCAGTTGCGTGGACATGTCTTTGGCGATCGCCAAAAAGGCTTGTTTGCGCGACTTGTCAATGGTCATGGCTCGGCTGTTGCGCGCCAGCAAAGCCGGGTTTTTGTGCACACCTGCCACGCGGTGCTCAAAGTGCAGGTGTGGACCAGTAGACCAGCCGGTACTACCCACTTTGCCAATGTTGTCGCCTCGCTCTATGTGCTGGCCTTTGCGAACCAAAATACGACTCAAGTGCGCATACAAGGTGGTATTTTTGCTGTCATGTTGAATCTCGACCACATTGCCGTAGCCGCCCTTAACGCCAGCAAAGGCCACGCGGCCATCACCCACAGTCCTCACCAAAGTGCCAGTAGGCGCGCCGTAGTCTACGCCCAAGTGACGCTTCCACCTTTTTTGGATAGGGTGGAACCGCATGGCAAAGTTACTGGTGACTCGCGAAAACTCCATAGGAGAGGCCAAGTAAAAACGCCTTGTGCTGTTGCCGTCTAAATCAAAGTACTCGCCTTTTGTCGTGCCGTTAGCAAACCAAATAGCATTGAGCTCACGGCCGTTGTTGATGAACTGTGTTGCCAGCAAGCGACCTGTTTTAAAAGGCTCACCGTCGGCTTCCAACTGCTCATAAACCAAATTAAAGGTGTCCCCCTTGCGCAAGTCGCGGTTGAAGTCAATGTCGTTGGCAAAGACTTCAGCAACAGCCATGGCAATGCTGTCAGGAATATCGGCAGCATCGGTGGCGGCAAACAAAGAAGATTCAATTCGCCCACTGATAATGCGTTGACTGCGCTGCAGATCAAGTTGCTCTGACTGGCTGGTAAAAACGCCGGTGTCGCTGCGAGAAATGGTTAAGCGTGTGAAGCTATCGAGGTCACTATCTGGCATCCAGCGCAACACCAGTTGCTGTACGCCCCCCTCGAGCGTGTAAGCCACGTTCACACGTTTGCTGTTGGGGTTGGCCATAACATCACGTGCGCCCTCGTCGTTGCGCATCCAAGCGGCCAGTTCGTCGTCTTGCACCCCCATGCGTTTGAGCAGACTAACGCTGGTGTCGCCCCTGCGAATCCAGTCATGGGCGTACAGCAACACGTGGACATCATTGCCACCCAGAAATGCATTCAAATTGATGTCAAAAGGCAGATTCAGCGTATCGCCCACCATGGCTGATGGGTCTACGCTGCTCATACTGGCCGGGCGGATGTTGTGCGACGGTTTGTCCAGCACACTGCCCACGCCAAATGAGGTAACGCCTAAGCCAAACAGACTGAGCCCAGCCAAAAATATTCGGCGCTGCCATGTTGTTGACAGGGGGGTGGGTGCGGCGATTGCATGCGAAGACTGTGCGGAACTTCTAAAGCGGTTGTGCGCAGTAAACAAAAAAAACTCCCAACGACGCATGCCCTCAGGGGATGCGTTTATAAATAAATGGTGTGGCTCAAAGCCTTGAGCGCTGACGCATGGCCGGAAAGTGGCGGCCATGCCTACTACAATTGGTGTCCAAAGCCGGACTGGGTTTGTAACTACAAACGGCAGTTGGCACCGGGTTGTACACAGCGCATTTTTTGCAACCATGTACGACTAGTTAACCTTATCATAAGCCTCAAGAATTATATGTAAGTCCTTGGTTTGCGGCAAGTAGTCACCTATGAAAAAAATACACTCCAAAGCCGACGGTGCAGTAAAAACGCCGTATCAGCCTATTCAACCCGCCAACGATGAGGTGGCCAACGCGCTAGCCGTCAGTTTGAGAGGGTGCGACGAATTGCTGCCGCGCGATGAGTGGGTGACCAAACTCAACAAGTCATACGCCAGCGGGTGTCCACTGCGTATCAAGTTGGGCTTGGATCCCACCGCCCCCGACATTCACATTGGCCACACGGTGGTGCTCAATAAAATGCGCCAGTTGCAAGACTTGGGGCATCAAGTCATTTTTTTAATTGGTGATTTCACCAGCCTTATAGGTGATCCTTCAGGCAGAAACAGCACACGCCCACCGCTGACCAAGGAACAAATCATGGTCAATGCCCAGACCTATTACAGCCAAGCGGCTATGGTGTTGGACGAGTCAAAAACCGAAATTCGCTACAACAGCGAATGGAGCGAACCCCTTGGTGCGCGGGGCATGATTGAGTTGGCTGCCAAATACAACGTGGCACGCATGATGGAGCGCGACGATTTTCACAAGCGTTTTACAAGCGGCCAAAGTATCAGCGTGCATGAGTTTTTGTACCCGTTGATGCAAGGCTATGACAGCGTGGCACTCAAAGCCGACCTGGAATTGGGTGGTACCGATCAAAAATTCAACTTGCTGATGGGTCGACACTTGCAGCAAGAGTACGGCCAAGAGCCGCAGTGCATTCTCACCATGCCGCTGTTGGAAGGCTTGGACGGCGTTGACAAAATGTCCAAGAGTAAAAACAACTACATTGGCATTGCTGAAGACGCCAACAACATGTTTGCCAAAGTGCTGTCCATTAGCGATGATCTCATGTGGCGTTGGTATGTGTTGCTCAGTTTCAAATCTGAGGCCGAGATTGCCGCCTTACGCGCACAAGTCATGGCTGGCCTCAACCCCAAGGCGGCCAAGGTCATGTTGGCCAAAGAGATCACCACGCGTTTTCACAGCGCAGATGCGGCAGAGAAGGCTGAGCAAGACTTCACCAACCGCAGCAAGGGCGGCGTGCCTGCCGAGATTCCTGAAGTCACGCTCAGCGGTGCGCCCATGGGCATTGGCGCGTTGCTCAAGGCGTCTGGTTTGGCGACGTCATCGTCAGAGGGTGGGCGTTTAATTGAAGGCGGTGGAGTGCGTGTGGACGCCTGCGTCATCAGCGATAAAAGCTTAAAACTTGAACCAGGCACTTATGTGGTTCAAGTGGGCAAGCGCAAGTTTGCGCGTGTTAGTTTGACGGCTTGAGATCACTCATGAGCAGCGATCGCGTCAACTGGAAGACCCCTAAAAACTTGCTCAAGCTGTCGGTGCTGGTGGCGCTGGCCACCATCGCGCTGAAAACCTTGGCGTGGTGGTTGACCGATTCAGTGGCCTTGCTGTCTGACGCCATGGAGTCATTTGTGAACTTGGCCAGCGCCATGTTTGCTTTGCAAATGGTCACCGTGGCTGCCAGGCCTGCAGATGATGGCCACCCCTACGGGCACCACAAAGCAGAGTACTTTTCGGCAGGCTTCGAAGGCATTTTGATTGTGGGTGCAGCTTTAGGCATCATTATTTCAGCCACCCACCGTTGGTTCAACCCGCAGCCCTTGGTGCAACTGGACATTGGTATTTCTTTGTCAATATTGAGCTCGGTGCTCAATGGCGTGCTGGCTTACTTCATGTTCCAGTCTGCCAAGCGCTACCGCTCAGCGGCTTTAGAAGGGGACGCCAAGCATTTGCTGACCGATGTGTGGACGTCCGCTGGCGTGGTGGTGGGTTTGGTGTTGGCTGTATTAACAGGCTGGTTGTGGCTTGACGCCGCAGTGGCCATCGGTGTGGCTTTGAACATTTTGCGTGAAGGTGCCAAGCTGGTGTGGAAGTCATCACAAGCGCTGATGGACGAGGCGGTTGAGCCAGACGTGCAAGCTCAAATTGACACCATATTGGCTGGCTTTTCGCACAGCAGCAATGGTGCCGAGATTATTCGGTTTGACCACGTGATCACTCGCCGCGCTGGCGCTTGCTGCTTTGTCGACATGCACATGCACATGTCTGCTGACTGGACATTGGGACGTGCTGCTGCGCTGCGAGGTGACGTCGAGCGTGCACTGGTGCACGCCGTGCCTGGCTTGTTGGCCACCATTCAGTTGCTGCCCACCAACGTCGAAACGCATGCCCACATCAGCGATGTGGTACCCGAGCAATAGGCTGATAGCGCAGCTTATAAAAGCTGGTGCGTGACCGCTTCTAAATGAAAAACACTTTATGAAAACAGTCATACAGCGCGTGTCTGAAGCGCGTGTAGAGGTGGGCGGCAGCGTTGTCGGGCGCATTGGTCCAGGTCTGCTGGTGCTCGTATGCGCCATGCCTGCGGATACAACGGCCACCGCTGATAGGTTGCTCCAAAAATTACTCAAGTTGCGGGTGTTTAACAACTCCGAGGGGAAGCTAGACCACGACTTAGCCAATGTCGACGGCCATGGCACAGCAGGTGGTTTGCTGTTGGTGAGCCAATTCACACTGTCTGCAGACACACACAAAGGCAATCGCCCCAGCTTTGTAGGCAGCGCACCGTCAGCCCAAGCCCGCGCATTGTTTGACTACTTGGTAGGTCAAGCCAAGCTGGTGCATCCAGACGTGGCCATGGGCCGTTTTGCCACGGAAATGCAGGTGCATTTGGTCAACAGCGGCCCCATTACCATCCCTTTGGATATACATTAGGCAAGCCCGTTTGAGGGTTGTGCCCGCTTTACGAGCCCGGCGATGACCGCACATGCAAGCGCATGCTCACGGCTAGGCTGCTTAAAAAAAGCAGATTAGTAAGGGTTGTCGAAACCCAAGCCTTGCATGATGTCTGTTTCGTACGCTTCCATGTCGGTGGCGTCGGCTTCGCTGGTTTCGTGGTCCCAGCCTTGCGCGTGTAAGCAGCCGTGCACCAACATGTGGGCGTAGTGAGCTTGCAAGGTTTTGCCTTGCTCTTGAGCTTCACGCGCAATGACGGGTGCGCACAGCACCAAGTCGGCTACGGCTACTGGTTCTGTTGCGTAGTCAAAAGTGAGCACGTTGGTGGCGTAGTCCTTGTGGCGGTAGCCGCGGTTTAAAGCCTGTCCTTCTGTGGCATCCACAATGCGCACCGTCAGTTCGCCGTCAACGCCTAGCGCATGGCGCAGGCATCGGGTCACAAAATGACGTGTCAGCACGGCACGGTGTGCGGCCAATGTGGTGGCATCGGCGAAGCTGCCAAATTGCAGCGACAGCGTTAAGGCTTGCAGTTTCATGAGGTGCTGCGTTTGCGCGTGGCAGGCTTGTTGGGCGGGACTTCTTCGCCACGATGGTTGCGTGCGTCGTAGGCGTCCACGATGCGGGCGACCAGTGGGTGGCGCACCACATCGACACTGGTGAGGTGCGTCATGGCAATGCCGGGGGTACGACGCAAGATACGCTCGGCATCAACGAGGCCACTCATCTGTGTTTTGGGTAGGTCAATCTGGCTGACGTCGCCGGTCACTACAGCTTTTGAGCCAAAGCCAATGCGGGTTAAAAACATCTTCATTTGCTCTGGTGTGGTGTTTTGACCCTCATCCAAAATAATAAAGGCATGGTTGAGCGTGCGTCCGCGCATGAAGGCCAAGGGTGCAATTTCAATTTGTTGGCGTTCAAACGCTTTTTGAACTTTCTCATAGCCCATGAGATCGTTCAGTGCGTCGTACAAAGGGCGCAAGTATGGGTCAACCTTTTGGCCCAAGTCGCCGGGCAAAAAGCCCAGCTTCTCGCCGGCCTCAACAGCCGGGCGTGTGAGCACAATACGTTGTACAGCGCTGCGTTCCAAAGCGTCTACCGCGCAAGCGACCGCTAGGTAGGTTTTGCCAGTGCCGGCGGGGCCAATGCCAAAGGTGATGTCATGGGTGGCTATTTGGTTGAGGTAGCCCACTTGGTTGGCTGTGCGTGCCTTGAGCTCACCTCGGCGGGTTTGCACGCTCAAGTCGTGGCTGGTGCCTTGCAATGAGGTGTCACCGACCAGCATGAGTTGCACTTGCTCTGCCGGTATGGGACGCTTGGCCATCTCGTACAAGGCTTGCAGCACATTCATGGCCTGTTCGGCTCTGGCTGTGGTGCCGTCTACTTTGAACTGTTCAAATCGGTGGGCAATTTTGACGTGTAAGCCTGACTCAATGGTGCGTAAATGGCTGTCCATGGGCCCACATAAGTGCGCCATACGGTCGTTATCAGGAGGCGAGAAGGTGTGCTTGAGAATCAAACGGATAATCCAAGGGTAGGCATGCAAGTTGCCGCACTGTGCGGCCAAACAAGGAACTCCAATGATAGGCAAATTAAGCGGTACCCTGTTAGAAAAAAATCCACCTCAAGTGTTGGTAGATTGCAACGGCGTAGGCTATGAGGTCGACGTGCCGATGAGCACGTTTTACAACTTAGGTGAGGTGGGTCAGCCCATCAGCCTGCTGACCCACTTTGTGGTGCGTGAGGACGCACAGTTGCTGTATGGCTTTGCCACAGCGCCCGAACGCCATGCGTTCAAGCACCTCATCAAAATTTCTGGTGTTGGCCCGCGCATGGCCTTGGCCGTGTTGTCGGGCATGAGCGTGACCGACCTCATCAATACCGTGGCCAGCCAAGATACGGCGCGCATTGTGAAGGTGCCCGGTATTGGCAAAAAAACAGCAGAGCGCTTGATGCTAGAGCTCAAAGGCAAACTGGGTGATGGTGTGTCCATTGGCTTTAGCTTTACCAGCGACAACCAAGGCGACATACTGCAAGCGCTGTTGGCCTTGGGTTACAGCGACAAAGATGCTGGCACTGCGGTGAAAGCCATGCCAAACGACATTGGTGTGTCAGACGGTATCAAAATGGCACTCAAGGCCTTGGCCAAATAAACTGAGACGGCATACAACCTATGAGCATTCAAACCGATGACTTTGCACCAGCACCTCAACGCGTGGTGTCAGCCGCACCTGTGTCCAACACCGAGGAGGCGATGGAGCGCGCCCTGCGCCCAAAGACGTTGGCTGACTATGTGGGGCAGGCCAAAGCGCGTGAGCAGTTGGCCATTTTTATTGACGCAGCTAAGCAGCGCGAAGAAGCCTTAGACCACGTGTTGCTGTTTGGCCCGCCGGGCTTGGGTAAAACCACGCTGTCGCACATTATTGCCAACGAGTTGGGCGTCAACCTGCGCCAAACCAGTGGCCCAGTGCTTGAAAAGCCTAAAGACTTGGCTGCGTTGCTCACCAACCTAGAGCGCAACGATGTGTTGTTCATTGATGAAATACACCGCTTGTCACCTGTGGTCGAAGAGATTTTGTACCCGGCATTAGAGGATTATCAAATCGACATCATGATTGGCGAAGGCCCTGCGGCGCGCTCTATCAAGCTCGATTTGCAGCCCTTTACCTTGGTGGGTGCCACCACCCGCGCTGGCATGTTGACAAACCCACTGCGCGACCGTTTTGGCATTGTGGCGCGCCTGGAGTTTTACACGCCGCAAGAGTTGGGCAAAATTGTGACGCGCAGCGCCAAACTGCTTGGCGTGCCTATGGACGAAGACGGCGGGGTGGAAGTTGCCAACCGCTCGCGTGGAACCCCCCGAATCGCCAACCGCTTGCTGCGCCGTGTGCGCGACTATGCGCAAGTCAAGGGCAACGGCCACATTACGCTAGACATTGCCAACAAGGCCTTGGTCATGTTGGATGTAGACCCGCAAGGCTTTGACGTCATGGATCGCAAGCTGCTTGAGGCCGTGATACATCGCTTTGACGGTGGGCCCGTCGGGCTGGACAACATTGCCGCCAGCATTGGTGAGGAGCGCGACACCATTGAGGATGTGATTGAGCCCTACCTCATACAACAAGGTTATTTGCAGCGCACGCCGCGTGGTCGCATTGCCACCTTGGCCGCTTACCTGCACTTGGGCGTCGCACCGCCTGCTGACAGAGGTGGGGATTGAGTGGCGCAGTAGTTGGCCGATGTGGCCCAGCAGCCCAAGGTCACCAGCGCCAACCATGCCCACTGTTGCCACAGCGGCTTGAGCGCGCTGCCATCCAGTGCCAATGTGTTCACCACCGCCACCATTAAAAAGCACGCGATGGCAACTGCCTTGCCTTTGTCGCGCCACGGCGGGTCAAAACGCATGGGTTGTTGGGCAGCGACGGGTAGCGCATCACCGGAGGCGGCACTGACACGGTAGTTGGTTGAGCCTAGCCACACCCACAAGGCTTGGCCAAATGCGCGGTTTTTTAGAGCCTTGGCACTGTCTGTTGCCATGGCGGAAAACTCTGCCATATTTGCCCAAATAGGGTTCCAGCTGTTGAGTGGTTTGGTTGTGCCGTACACGCAGGGGTGTTCGGCCAACTCTTCTTGGTAGCTGCCAAACAGCCTGTCCCACACCATGGTCATGCCGCCAAAATTTTTGTCTAGGTAGATGTTGTTGATGGCGTGATGCACGCGGTGGTTGCTTGGTGTGGTGAGCCACTTGTCCAACACAGGCAGGCGCGGCACGTGTTCGGTGTGAATCCAAAATTGGTAAAACAAATCAATGGTCGCTACCGTGAACAGCACTTCCAGGGGCACACCCAGCGCAGCCATGGGCAGGTAAAACAGCCAGGTCAGTAAAAAACCAGAGCTGGTTTGACGCAGTGCTGTTGACAAGTTGTAGTCTTGGCTTTGGTGGTGCACGCTGTGCGAGGCCCACAGCACCCGGCGTGTATGGCCTAAGCGGTGCAGCCAGTAATAGCAAAAGTCGTACAACACCAAGGCCGCCGCATAGCCCCAAACGCTGTGCCAAAAATCTTGTAAGTGGGCCGCAATTGGTAAAGCCACATAGCTGGCGCCCCATGCAAAAGCCGCGAGGCCAAATGCCTTGCTCACCACGCCAGAGACTTGGCTGAGTACACCCAAATTGATGCTGGCCATGGCATCACTCAGCCGGTAGGTTTGTCGCCCAATGCGCTTGCCCCACAGGTACTCCACCGCCATCAACAGCGTAAAAATGGGCGCCGCCCACACAATGAGGTCGTAGTTGTAAGCCATGATCAAACAATGCCTTTATTCACCCGTTGTTACCTGACATTACCAAGCCACGAATAAACTATAAAGCAATGCACAGTCAGGTGTGCAGGTGGCCGGTGTCGCCCCAAATGACAAGGCTGAGCGACTCAGGCGTCCACAACAAGCGGTTCACCGCGGCATTGCCCAAGTGCCAGTCTCGCTTGGTTTGCAAGTCTAGGTTGTTGGCCAAGCGGTACAACTGGTCCAAAATGCCGCCATGGGCTGCAATCACTATGTGCTGCCCGATATGCTTGGCCGCCAATTCATTCAGCGTGTTGACAACCCTGGCTTTCAGTGCCACTAGGCTTTCACCGCCTGCGGGTGCAAAGTGTGTGTCTCGACTGCGCCAAGCCAGCGCGTCTTTCGGGTGCTTGGCCTCAATCGCTGCCCACGTTAGGCCTTCAAAGTAGCCGAAGTGGCGTTCGCGCAGGCCTGTGTGTGTGTGCACAGTGAGCTTGTGGTGCGTGGCAATGGCTTGTGCGGTGTCTGCCGCGCGCGACAAGTCGCTGGCATAGACCGCGTCGATATCCTCGTTGGCCAAAGCGGCCCCAAGTTGACGTGCTTGCTCTACGCCGTTGGCATTGAGCGCAATGTCGGTGTGGCCTTGAATACGGGTGGCCGCGTTCCAGTCGGTTTCGCCGTGTCTAATGGCGATGATGCGTGTGGCTTGCATGTGTGGTGTTAGGTATGGGCTGGTGTGAAAGGCTGTGTGGGCGCAGGCCTAGCGCGGTATGTCTGTCTTGATGGTGCGCCGCTCAGACGGTGCATTGGGAAAGTCTGACAGTGATGCGTTGAGCATCGCTTGCCATACCGTGTCGTCGTCAGACCATCGCCCATCGTGCGAGGCTTTGATGTCTTGTAGGACAACGCCTGTTGGGCTTCTAAAAACCCAGTGCAGTTGGCGCTGGTACCAGTTGCTAGCGGGTTCGAAAAATTGAAAGCTGATGCCTGAGCCAGCGGTGCCAAACCAAAAGCCTGTGCGTGGTGGGTCTTCAAATGGTGCGTGGTTTTGTTGCGTTCTTGAGGTGGTGAGCGTGACCAGCAGGTGGGCTGATTGGCGCGACGGGGACGCTTGCAAACCCACACCACTGAGCGACAAGGCCGCCATGGCTGCAACACGCCGGTCGGCATCAGAATTTTGGGAAGGCAGCTGCTCAAGCCAATACAACGTGGCGTTGACAAGTTGTGGCTGGGTGGATGGGGCTTTAAATGTGCTGACCTCGGTGTCCACCAGTCGGGGTATGGCGCAACCACTGAGCCCCATTGCGAGGACCGAAGCCGCCGTGTAGGCCATCGCCCACGTAAACCATGGCAAGCGCATAGTTAAACCACCTTTATGTGAGCCAAAGAAGACCATTGTTGGGTGACGCTGGCGTTGCCTAACGGGACAGTCTGTAGGGTGGACGAGGCTGGAAGGACGTCGTTGTCAAACGCCTTGTCGCCATGCTGGTCAGGTACTCCCGTGGCCTTGATGTCCTTAAATGGGTACAGCGTGGTGTCCATCAGGTGGCTAGGAACCACATTCTTGAGGGCTTTCATCATGTTCTCGACTCGCCCCGGAAACCGTATTTGCCAGTCTTTGAGCATGAGGCCCACTTGCACGCGTTGCAAGTTGTCTTGGCTGCCGCACAGCGTGCAAGGAATAATAGGGTATTGCTGCAACTCGGCCCATCGCGCTAGGTCGGTTTCTGCCACGTAGGCCAGCGGGCGGATGATGGTGTGTTGGCCACTGTCGCTGATCAACTTGGCAGGCATGGCCTTGAGGCATGCGCCGAAGAACATGTTGAGCAGCAGGGTTTGTAAGATGTCGTCGCGGTGGTGACCCAGTGCAATTTTGTTGCATGCGAGTTCGCCGGCCACGCGGTACAAAATACCTCGGCGCAGACGACTGCACAGGCTGCACATGGTTTTACCTGCTGGGATTTTGTCTTTGACGACGCTGTAGGTGTCTTGATGTTCAATGTGGAACTCCACACCCTGCGCTGCCAAGTAGGTTGGCAATATGTGCGCCGGAAACCCAGGCTGTTTTTGGTCTAAATTAACGGCCACTATATGAAAGTCTATGGGCGCACGGCTTTTGAGCTTGATCAAAATGTCCAGCATGGCGTAGCTGTCCTTGCCGCCAGACATGCACACCATGACACGGTCGCCGTGTTCAATCATGTTGTAGTCACCGATGGCTTGGCCCATTTGGCGGCGCAGGCGTTTCTCTAACGCGTTCTCTTCGCGCAACGGGTCACCCAGCGCATGGCCAAGCGCTTCTGTCACAGCGCCGCCTCGTGTAGGGTTGTGGCCGTCACCATTGACCGCCTTGCATGCGAATGGCGACTTCGCAGTCTTCAAAAATTTCCAGCTTGGCAATGCGCACACGCGCCCCGAGTACGCCTGGCAGTTGCATCAGCCTGTGTGTGAGTCTGCCAATCAGCGTCTCCAGCAGGTTGACGTGCTCAGCCGTGCATTCGTCAATGATGATTTGACGCACACGGCGGTAGTCCAGCACATGGTTGATGTCGTCGTCGTGTGGCAGCAGTGGTTGCGGGCCTTGGTTGAGCTCTGCATCCACTTGTATGGGTTGAGGCGTGTTTATTTCGTGTTCCAAGATACCTAGGCTGGCTTTAAATTTCAAGCCTGACAGCGTGAGTATCTGGTTGCCCAGCATGGCATCGGTCGAATGGGCGCTTGGTGCGGTGGTGTGTGTGGTGTTGTCTGTCATGGCTCAGGTCATTAAGGAGAAGTCACGTTCAAATTTCATCAGGTGTTGCCCGCCGTCTACCAGCAGCGTGGTACCGGTAATAGATGCGTTGTTGAGTGCAAACAACACGGTGGCCACCACATCTTCTGGCGAGCTGGATTGGCCCAATGGCGACAACTTGTGCAACGCCTGAAACTGCTCGTCGCTCAGCATGTGGCTGGTCAGGGTGAGGCCTGGCGCAACACCCACAACGCGCATGATAGGCGCCAAAGCTTGGGCCAACAAGGTGGTGGCGGTTTCTAGCGCCGACTTGCTCAGGGTGTAGCTGAAAAAGTCAGGGTTGAGGTTCCACAGCTTTTGATCGAGCATGTTCACAGCTACCGCGCAAGTGCCATGTTGTTGGGCATGGGCATACAAAGCTTGGGTCAGCAACACGGGCGCTACGGTGTTGGTCTGCCAGTGGTTAGATGCACTGTTGGCGTTAACAGAGGTTGCGGTGTCATGTTCAAACACAGACGCGCTGTTGATCACGGCGCCCCAAGATCCGAAGTGCGCGCCCATATGTGCGGCCAATTTTTGGCAGTCATCCGCGTCGGATAAATCGGCCTGAAAGGTATGAAAGCGCCCCGCGGCGTTGATGTGTTGGCAGTCTTGTTGGGTTTCGCTTGCCAGTGCTTGGGAGTTGCGGTAGTGAATGGCTACATCCCATCCGGCTTGCGCCAGTGCCAGCGCAATGGCCCGGCCCAAGCGTGTGGCCGCACCAGTAACCAGTGCAACGCGGGGAACCAGTTGTGCGCTGAAGCGCGGTGCGAAAGAGACTGACATGGTGTTAGCTTAAAACAGGTGTTGTGAGGGGCGCAAGCGCTTGGCGCACAATGTCGGCTGTCAACAGCTATTTACTGCGCATGAAGACCCCAAGTGTACCGACTTCCCCCCCCACGCTGGCCACACCCGAGGCTATGCAGGGGTATATCAACCAACGCCTAGAGACAAGCGGGGGCTGGTTGCCGTTTGACGATTTCATGGCCCAGGCCCTGTACGCCCCCAACTTGGGCTACTACGCCAACGAGCGCCCCAAG
>Ga0209491_10000626_pt1 | contig 71400 bp, 74 predicted proteins | sample BON02_FD_187213 | JGI IMG/M metagenome (GOLD analysis project Ga0209491, IMG submission 187213) | Freshwater microbial communities from Lake Bonney liftoff mats and glacier meltwater in Antarctica - BON-02 (SPAdes) (version 2) | ecosystem: Environmental > Aquatic > Freshwater > Ice > Glacier... | reverse complement strand
CCCTTGGCGATTCGCTGCAGCCGCATCGCGCCGCTGGCCTTGAGTGAAATCGGCATCATCTTGGCGCGACGGTCGGCGGCCACGAGTTCGCTAATACCGACTCGGTGACATTCGGCTCGCAGTTGCCCCACCATCAACAACGCCTTGGCGGGCTCGGGAAGCGGGCCGTAGCGATCGAGCCATTCGGCGGCGATATCGTCGACGTCGCTTTGCAAAGTCACGGCCGCGAGGCGTCGGTAGGCATCGAGTCGCAGTTCTTCTTTGGATACGTAATCGGCAGGCAAGAAAGCCTGCGTCGGCACGTCGAGTTTTAACTCTGGTACGAGCGCGGGGATCTCTTCGCCCTTCATCTCGGCGACGGCTTCTGTTACAAGTTGGCAGTAGAGGTCGTAGCCGACCGCGGCGATGTGCCCACTCTGGGCTTCGCCCAAAATATTGCCGGCGCCGCGAATCTCGAGATCGCGCATCGCAATTTTAAAACCGCTGCCGAGATCGGTCGACTCGCCGATCGTGCGCAACCGCTCGTAGGCCTCTTGCGATAGCGCGCGACCGCGCGGGTGAAACATGTAGGCGTAGGCGCGCGAGCCGCTGCGACCAACGCGACCGCGAATCTGGTGCAACTGCCCGAGGCCGAGCAAGTCGGCGCGCTCGACAACCAGAGTGTTCACGGTCGGCATGTCGATGCCGCTCTCGATGATCGTGGTGCACACGAGCACGTCGTACTTGCCTTCCCAGAAATCGATCACGGTTTGTTCGAGCGAGTTCTCGTCCATCTGACCGTGAGCAACCGCGATGCGCGCCTCGGGCACCAGTTCGCGCAACTCGCGAGCCCTGTCGTCGATCGACTGAACGCGATTGTGCACCCAGAAGACCTGGCCGTCTCGCAGCAGTTCGCGCCTGATCGCTTCGGTGGCGACGCGCTCGTCGTATTCGCCGACGAATGTGAGAATTGGTTGGCGATCTGCCGGAGGTGTTTGCAATAGGGAAAGATCGCGAATCCCGACCAGGCTCATCTCGAGAGTACGGGGGATAGGTGTGGCCGTGAGCGTGAGCACGTCGACATTTGTTTTCATTTTTTTCATCGACTCTTTGTGGCTGACGCCAAAGCGCTGCTCTTCGTCGACGATCAGCAGGCCGAGGTCTTTGAACTTGATCGTTTCTTGCAACAGTCGGTGCGTGCCGATCACGCAGTCGATCTCGCCCGTGGCCAGACCCTTGACGACTTGCTTGGCCTGGCCCGGCGTCAAGAAGCGTGACAGCGTCTCGACGCGAATCGGGTAACCGGCAAAGCGATCGCTAAATGTATTGCCGTGTTGTGACGCCAGTAGCGTCGTCGGCACGAGCACCGCAACTTGTTTGCCGTCTTGAATGCACTTGAACGCGGCCCGAATCGCAATTTCGGTCTTACCGAAACCGACATCGCCGCAGATCAGCCTGTCCATCGGCACTTCGCGCTCCATGTCGAGCTTGGTCGCCTCGATTGCCTTGCGTTGATCGGGCGTTTCGACAAACGGAAACGCTGCTTCCATCTCGTCTTGCCAAGGTGTGTCGGGGGCGAACGAGTGGCCGACTGCGTGGACGCGCTTTTGATACAACACCACTAGTTCTTGGGCGATCTCGCGCACGACCGACCGCACCCGTTGCTTGGAGCGCGCGAAGTCGCTGCCACCAAGCCGATGAAGTGTTGGCGACTCGCCGCCGACATATTGGCGAACCGCGTCGATGTGATCAGTGGGCACATATAACTTGTCGCCGTCTTTGTACGCCAGGAGCAGGTAGTCGCGCTCTGAGCCGCCCATCGAGCGCGTGACCATTCCTTCGTAGCGTCCGACGCCATGGTGGTGATGCACGACGTAGTCGCCGGGCTTGAGATCTTGAAACACCGTGGTTGATTCACGTTTGCGGGCGCGCGGCGCGCGATGGGTGCGGCGACGGCCCGTGAGGTCTGACTCAGAGATGATCGCGAGCAGGCAATCTGGCAGCGTGCAACCGTGATGCAGTGGCGCGACTACGACATACACGCCGGGTTTAGTGAGGTCTACATCCGATGCTTGCTTGTCGGAGTAATTCTGCGCCGCCACGCCGTGACTCACGAACACGTCGGTCAGTCGTGCCGCCGAACCCACACCCTCGCTGGCCACAATCACGCGCCATTTTTTGCTGACCAGTTGTAGCAATCGCTGCGCGGTCGCCTCCCCGTCGCCAGTGATCGGGCCCCATCCGGTTGATTGCACGGCCTTCGTTTCGAGCGACTCAGACACTGCGATCAGGGAAAGAGCCTTGAGCGATTTAGACGATGCCAGCAGTTGATCGAGTTCGGCGTGCAGGCGCGGGAATGATTTCTCGGCGTCGCGGGCCCAAGTCGAAGCCAACGCGCGCGCCAGGTCGTCTTCCTCTGCCAGCAGGTCGTGGGCGCGATCGCGCATGCGTTTGGGGTCGACGAGCACGAGTCTTGACTGGACGTCTAAGACATCGGTGAGCAGCAGTTCTTTTTCGATCAGCCACGGCAACCAACTCTCCATTCCGTCAAATACCAGCCCGTCACCGAGGCGGTCCCAGTGTTCGCGGCCCCATGGATCAGTGCCGACGAGAGAGCGGGCGCGGTCACAAATTTTTTCGTCTAGTTGCAGTTCTCGCGCCGCGAAAATCACCGCCTCGTCGAGGTCGTCGGTGCTGCGCTGATCGTTGACATTGAAATGCGTCAGCCGATCTACTTCGTCGCCCCACAAGTCGATGCGCACGGGGGCGTCGGCGGTGCTCGGAAAAATATCGATGATCGAACCGCGTCGCGCCACTTCGCCACGGTGCTCGACGAGTTCTTCGCGGCGGTAACCCTCGTGTACAAGTCGTTCGAGCAACGAGTCGGCATCTAACTGGTCGCCGCGGCGAACGACGATCGGGTCGATCGCGGTCGCGTTGGGACCGAGTTTTTGTAACAGCGCGCGAGTTCCGGCGACGACGATGCGCGGCCGTTGCGTGCCCTGCAGCCGCCACAATACTTCGAGCCTCCGACCCATCGTTTCCACGCCGGGGCTGACGCGTTCGAATGGCAGCGTCTCCCACGCCGGAAACAACAAAACTTCGCTGGGCCCAAAAAATTGCGTCAGATCTTCGTACAGTTGCACGGCGTCGGTGCCGGTCGGCGTGGCAACTATCAGCGTCGTCGCTGGTGATCGTTGCGCGAGCCCTGCGAGCACTGTGGCGCGCGCATTTTCTGCGCACGCCAGCATCGCGTTGTTGCCCGAACTGGCTACGAGCCCCGGTTCGTCGCTGGCGATCGCCGCAAGTTCGCTTAACAACATCGCGCTGTCGCCCTACAGGGCGTTGATCTGTTGCATCGCGGCGTCGCGGCCACGAGTGAGGATTAGTTGCACTGCGTCGGCAGCAATGTTGACGGCGATATCGAGAGTCGTGCGGTCGCCGACAGAAACCTTTGAGAGCACGTGGTCTGCGCCTTCGTCTTTAGACGATGGTTTGCCTACCCCGATGCGCACTCGCACGAAGTCTTGGGTTTTGAGGTGTTGAGAGATCGAACGCAAACCGTTGTGGCCCGCGAGACCGCCGCCAATCTTGATGCGCACGACGCCAGGCTCAAGGTCTAGCTCGTCGTGCACGATGATAATCGCGTGCGGCTCATTGATGCTGAAGCGGCGGGCGAGTGGCCCGACCGCATCGCCCGAATTGTTCATAAAAGTGGTCGGCGTCGCGAGCAAAAAATGCAAGTCCTGATTGTGTACTTCTGCGGTGAGCGCGCGATCGCGCCCCGACTTAAGCGCGACTTTATACCGCGATGCCAGCAACTCGATTACATCGAAGCCGACATTGTGCCTCGTGCCCGAATACTCGCGACCAGGATTGCCGATGCCAACTACTAAAGCGGCAAAGGGTGTGCCTCGCCGCTCGCGTCGCGCATTGCGACCGAACAGCGCCATCAGATTTAGTTCGCGGGCTTGGCGTCGCCTGCTGCGGCTGCGCCAGGTGCGTCGCTTTCGACTGGTGCGGCCACGACAGCGACTTCGGCCTCGACCTTGGTGGAGAGAACAGTGACGATCACGAGTTCTGGCTCGGCGAGAGCGACAACGCCCTTTGGCAAGACGATGTCGCTGAGGCGAATTACGTCGTCCATGCCCATGTGGCTGATGTCGATGAGGATTTCGTTTGGAATGTTGTTGGCCGCAGCGCGTACTTCGATGCGGTCAACGGTTGGGTCAATGAGGCCGCCCTCTGCCAATACGGCCTTGGCCGTACCGGTGAGGTGCACAGGAACCGCCATCACGATTTCTTCGGTGAGGTCGATCTGCATGAAGTCAACGTGGCGAACATGGCGCTTGACCGGGTCGCGCTGCATCTCTTTGACGATCGCTGGGTACGTGTGCTCGCCAACTTGCAACTCGAGGATGGTGTTGGCGCCGGCTGGGCCCGAAAGTGCGGCGCGCAATTCGCGGCGCTCGACGGTGATCGATACTGGCGTCATGCCGTGACCGTAAATTACGGCTGGAATGTGATCTTTGGTGATCAGGCGGCGCGACTCGGAGCTACCCGTGGTGCGACCGACGTGGGTCTTCAATGTTGTAGTCATAACAAACGCTCCGACGGTCGACAATTAATAAACGGCTCTGAAGTGTACAGGTATCTAAGACCCGTTAATCCGCCCGATCAACTTTGATTTTCTCCGCCAAAGAGGTCGCTGACGCTGGTGTCGTCGAACACTGCTGAGAGGGCGTCGGCGAGTATCTTGGCCACCGACAGCACCTCAATCTTGGCGATTCGCTTCTCGGCGGGCAGCGGCAAGGTGTTGGTCAAGACGACCCTGGTTATCGGGGCCTTCTCGAGTCGCTCAATCGCCGGGCCAGAGAGCACGCCGTGTGTGGCCATTGCCCAAACTTCTTTGGCTCCCCGCTCCATCAACAACTCGCTCGCGCTGACGATCGTGCCGGCGGTATCGATCATGTCGTCCACGAGCACGCACAGGCGGCCCTCGACGTCACCAATTACTTCTTTGGCGACGGCAACGTTGGCGGTGTTCTTCGGGCGGCGCTTGTTGACGAAGGCGACATCAGCATCCATGTCGACGAGGTGTTGCGCAAAACGCTCGGCGACCTTCACGCGGCCTGCGTCTGGCGAAACAATTACGACGCCATTGGGCACGTTCTTGCGCAAGTATTCTTCGAGTATTGGCATCGCCGTGAGGTGATCTACTGGTCCGTCGAAAAATCCCTGGATCTGGCCGCTGTGCAGGTCGATCGAGACCATTCGCTTCGAGCCCGCCGCCTTAAACATGTCGGCGACGAGTTTGGCCGTGATCGGCTCGCGTCCTTCGGCCTTGCGATCTTGGCGCGCGTATCCGTAGAACGGGCAGACCGCGGTGACCCGTTTGGCAGAGGCGCGATAAGCAGTGTCGATCATGATCAATTGCTCCATGATCGAGTCGTTGATGCTGCGACCTTCTGCCGCGCAGTGCGTCTGCATTACAAACACGTCGCCGCCGCGGATGCTTTCACCGAAGCGTGGGCGCAACTCGCCGTTAGCGAACTCGACGATGTTCGACTCGCCAAGATTGACTTCTAAGAACTTGGCGACTTGTTCGGCGAGCACAGGGTGAGTGCGCCCCGAGTACAACGCCATGCGCTTGGTGGTGACCTTGTCAATCGTCTTGTTCATTTGTGCCCATCGCTCGTCGGCCGATGGCAACAGTGTAGAACGCACGGCCGATGGGCGTCGATTGTTAACGGCCGATTGCCATCTTTCTGCGAGTTCCGGGGAGAGGACTCGAACCCCTATATACGGGACCAAAACCCGTTGTCCTGCCATTGAACGACCCCGGAGTGACGGCTACACGGTAGCCAACGAAATTGCCGATTTGGTTCTCGGCCGCGCTAGCCTCATTTGCGCCATGGGATCACTTGTAAAACGTCGCCGTAAACGGATGCGCAAAAAGAAGCACAAGAAGATGCTTCGTCGCACCCGTCACCAACGCAACAAATAAGCGCCACGCTTAATGCGTGCGCCAATCAGCGCGTTTTGGTCACCACCACCGTTGCCTCGGGCAACGATTTAGATAACACCGCAGCCAGTTCTGGTCGCGCCCCGTACATCCACCAAGTAGCGCCGCTGCCCGCCAGCGTTGGCGTGATCCCAGCGGCCTCGGCGATTTGGTTGCGCCATAGGGCTAACCGTGGCTCGACGATTAGCGCCGCTGCCTCGAGATCGTTGACGTAATTTGTTGCAGGAGATGCCAGGCAATCCCATGCCTTGTAGACAGCTGGGGTCGACACGCCAAAGGGTGCAATGATCAACGTGATGTCGTGAGCAACGAACGGCAGCGGCGTAACAATTTCGCCGATGCCCTGCACGATTGCCCGACCGCCGACCATGCAAAACGGAATGTCGGCGCCGATCGTTGATGCCGTCACCAGGTCGTCGAACTCTGCCCAACGCAAGATCGCCGCGGCGTCTGCTGAGCCACCGCCAAGCCCGCCGCCGTGGGGAATGTTCTTTGTGACCTGCACGTTGGCTTGGCGGCCGCAAAGTTTTAGCGCGCGTGAGACCAAGTTGTTTGGGCCGGTGCCAAGGCCGCTCGCATACTGTCCGACAAAATTTACAACTCCTGAATATTCGGCGGCCGTGATCCGCAGCTCGTCGGCGAGTTCGAGCGTGACCATCTCGGCATCGATCAGGTGCAAGCCGTCTTGGCGCACGCCCGTCACGCGCAGGCTCAAAGTCAACTTGGCGTGTGCCGCGACAATTTGCGGGTTTGACGAGTTCATTGATTTACTGGACTATTGACGGCGAGACACAACCTGCCCCACGCGGCGAGGTCGAGTTCTTCGGCGCGCGCCTCAGGCGAGACTTCGGCAACAGTGAACGCACTCGGTGAAACAATTTCGGCAAGCGCTCGGCGCAGCATCTTGCGTCGCTGGCCAAAGCCAGCGCGCACTAGCGCGAATAGTTGTGCCGGATCGACATCGTCGATTGCCGGTTTGGCGCGGCGAACGATGTCGACCAAAACAGATGCGACCTTTGGCTTGGGCAAAAAAACAGTGGCAGGCACATCGCCGACGATGCCAGCAGTTGCCCAGTAGCCGAGCTTCACGCTGACGGCGCCGTAAGCGGGAGTCCGCGGCGCGGCAACGAACCGCTCGCCGACTTCGCGCTGCACCATCACCAACATGTGCTCGACGGCTGGTACGCGATCGAGCAGGTCGGCTATAAGTGGCGTCGCCACGTTGTATGGCAGGTTGGCAATCACGTGCCAATTCGGAGATATTTCTATCAGCGGCTTCCAGTCCATTGTCAGCGCATCGCAGTGCATCACATGCACATTTTCGAGTTCGGCGACGACTGTGCGCAGCACTTCGACGATGCCGTTGTCGATCTCGACGGCGTAAATTTGCGCGCCCGTCTCGGCCAAAGCCAGGGTCAGCGAACCGAGGCCTGCGCCGATCTCGAGCACGAAGTCGCTCGGGCCGATGCCTGCGAGTCGGGCAATCTTGCGCACCGTGTTGGCGTCGACGACAAAGTTCTGGCCGAATGCGCGGCGCGGCGCGAGCCCGTTGTCTGCCAACAGCTGTGAGATGTCGTTACGCGAGTGCGTCACCAGGTGATCTTTACAGGGATCGGCGCGTCGACAACGTCGGCGAGTTCTTGAAACACCGTGATGTACATAACAACAGAGATGCCGTTTGGTACGAGCAGACTAAAAATGTTGGTGCAAGTAATTTTGCGCCCATTGTTGATGTTGGTGATGGTGATTGTGATCCCGTTCGGCGCATCGATGGCCGAACAGATCGGCTGCTCGGCGTAACCGCTAGTTACGTAACTGGCTAGTCCGGTAACCGTATTACCGATCACCTGGGGATAGGCGATGATCGCGGTTCCAGAAGGCGCGATCGGGGCGGGGCCGCCCAAGTAGACGGGCGAGGGTATTTCGACGCCGTCGACTGCGGGGACCGCGGTGGTAGTCGTAACCGTCGTTTGGGTTGCCGACTCACCGCCAGACTCTGGCCACACGAACGGCAGTACTAAAAGTGTCAGCGCCCCCAGAACTACAAGCCGGCGACGTTCATACACCGAGAGAGACACTCATTTAACGCTACGGAGCAATGCCAGGAAACGCAAGGCAGGCATTGCGGCTGGTCTGTCGCGCAATGTGTGCAACTGGCTCGCCGCGTAGGTCGGCGATGTATTCGCCCACGCGCGAGACGAGTGCCGGATGATTTGGTTTGCCGCGGTGCGGCATCGGGGTCAGGTAGGGGGCGTCGGTTTCGAGCAGCAGTCTCTCGATCGGGCACATCGCCGCCGCGGCGCGAACGTCGTCGGCTGTTTTAAATGTGACGATGCCAGAAAAAGATAAATACGCGCCGCGCTCCAGGCATTTTTCGGCTTCTTGCGGGCCGCCCGTGAAGCAGTGCATAATCGCGCGCTTAGGCACGCCTACCGAGTCGAGAATTTCGAAGGTTTCGTCCCACGCTTCGCGGGTGTGGATCACGAGTGGCAGGTCGCGCTCGTTGGCGAGATTGATTTGTTGGGCGAATAACTCGCGTTGCACAGGGCGCTCTGAGTGATTGTAGAAAAAATCGAGGCCGCATTCGCCGATGCCGACAACTTTGCTTTCGTCGAGCATCGGTAGCAACTCTGCGAAACCGTTCTTCGAGTCGTGCGGGTGCAAGCCGATCGTCGCCCACACGTCGGCGTTGTTGTTGGCAATGTCGAGGCATTGCCGCGAAGTCGTCTCGTCGGTACCGATGACGATGATCTTGGTGACGCCGGCAGCGCGCGCGGCGGTCAGCGCGGCATCAGTACCGCCGTAAATTTTTTCGTCGTAGAGGTGGCAGTGGGTGTCGATCCATTGCGGCAATTCGCTCATAGGGTCTTGCGCGGGAAGAGCGGCTCGCCCTTGATGACCGTTCGGCCAGCGGGGTACTGGCCCCACGCGGTGTCAGCGCCGATGCGCAGATCTGTGATCTCATCCGTGAGGCCGATGCGTCGCCAAATTTCTTGCGTCGATGTCGGTAGCGCGGGGTTGGCAAGAATCGTGACGATGCGTAAAGCCTCGAGCGCGTCACCCATCACCGTGTCGACTGCCGCGCCTGGATCCATCTTCCACGGCTCGTTGTTTTCGAGATAGGCGTTGGTGGCCTTGATTAGACCCCAGGTTGCTTCGAGCGCGCGACTCGGTTGCACGCTGTGCCATGCCGCGCTCGTGTCGGCTACACAAGTTGCCGCCGCAGACGCCAGGACGCTGTCGGGGTTTGGTGCGGTCCCGATACCGCCACACTTTTTCTCGACAACGGTGGCGATGCGCGCGGCGAGGTTGCCGAGGTTGTTAGCAAGATCAGAGTTGTAGCGGCTAATTAATCCTTCGTAAGTGAAGTCGCCGTCGTTGCCGTAGGCCGTGTCGGCGAGCACGTAGTAACGAAACCCGTCGACGCCGATGTCATCGATGAGGTCGAGCGGGTTGACGACGTTGCCCGTCGTCTTGCTCATCTTTTCGCCGCCGACGAGCAGCCAGCCGCCGACAGCCCAGCCCTTTGGCGGCTCGATGCCCGCCGACATCAACATCGCTGGCCAATACACGCAGTGAAAGCGAATGATGTCTTTGCCGATGAAGTGATAGTCGACGGGCCAGTTGGCGTTGAAGGCCGCGTCGTCGGCGCCGTAGCCGACGGCGGTGATGTAATTAGCCAGCGCATCGAACCATACGTACGTCACGTGCGACTCGTCCCATGGCAACGGGATGCCCCAGGTCAGTGTCTTACGGCTGATCGAGAAGTCTTGCAGGCCAGTTTTGATAAAGCCGATTACTTCATTGAGGCGAAAGCCTGGCGTGATGCAGTTCGGGTGATCGGCGTACCACTTGAGCAGGCGATCTTCGAAGCGCGAGAGCCTGAAGAAATAGTTTTCTTCTTCGACGAATGTCGTCGGGGTGTTATGGATTGGGCAGTTGCCGCTGACAAGTTCGTCTTCGACGAAGTAGGCCTCGCACGCTACGCAGTATTGACCGCGGTAGAAATCTGATTCGATGTCGCCCGCGTCGTAACAGGCCTGAAGAAGTTTTTTTACGCCCACCGCGTGGCGCGGCTCGGTGGTGCGAATGAAGTCGTCGTGGGTGATGTTCAGTCGCTCCCACGCCTGCTCGAACATCGGCGCGATGCTGTCGACGAATTGCTTGGGCGATACGCCCGCAGCGTCGGCCGCTTGCTGAATCTTGAGGCCATGCTCGTCGGTGCCGGTGAGCAGGTGCACATCCTGGCCGAGCAGTCGGTGCCAGCGAGCCACGGCGTCGGCGACGATCGTGGTGTAGGCGTGGCCGAGGTGCGGCTTGGCGTTTACGTAATAGATCGGGGTCGTGGCGCTGAATTTGATCGCCGCATTATTTGTCACCTCTCTAACTTAGAGGGTGCGAGCGCTACTACGGGCGTTACTTTCGCTGCTAGGGGCTGGAGACTGGCACCGTAATGTGGCGGCGTGGGTTTTATCTTCGATGATGCGATCGCCATGACGGCGAGCGGCGCAGCGGTGGCGAGTGCCGACAACGTGAATGCCAAGTTCGACGCGATGGTTCACGACGGTTGGGACATTCGCGGCAACGCCAACGGCGGATACTTAATTGCGCTCGTCGCCGCGGCGATGCGCACGGCGGCTGGCGGTCGCGACCCGATCACCCTCACCGCGCACTACTTGGCGCCGCTGGTCGCCGGCCCAATTGAGATCGATACGCAGGTCGTGAAGCGGGGCAGACGGTTTACAAACATTGTGGCGACGATCAGGCAAAGCAATCGCGATGCGATTCGCGCCATGGGCGTGTTTGGCGAATTGCCGATAAGCGGCGAAGGTTTCAGCAATATCGACGGCCAGCCACCGCAACTGCCAGCACCAGAGCAGTGCGTACGCCGCGAGCCGACGGGCCAGGGCTTCGACATGACGCTGATGAGCAAGGTCGCCGTGCGGCTGCACCCCGATGACGTCGGCTTCATGCGCGGCGAACCCAGCGGCACCGCGCTCGTGCGCGGATGGTTCTCGTTTCCCGACGAGCGGCCGATTGATGCGTTGGCGTTGTTGCTGGCCACCGATGTTTTTCCGCCGTCGGTTTTTAACCTGCCGATACCACCCGGATGGGTACCGACCGTCGAGTTGACAGCGCACGTTCGCGGCGTGCCAGCGCCAGGCTTGTTGCGCTGCATATTCCGGTCGCGCTTCGTGCGCGGCGGAATGTGGGAAGAAGACGGCGAGTTGTGGGATTCGCGCGGGGTGCTGGTGTGCCAGTCGCGCCAGATCAGCCTGTTGCCGCTCGCCTAAATCGCGAACTATTTAATATGTAGCGCGATCTCGTAGACGCGCCGCTTAGCGACGCCGTATTTTGTGGTCACCCTTGCAGCGGCATCTTTCTTGCTGGCGCCTTTTTTAATTTCGTCGCGTACGGCGTCAGCCAATTCTTCGTCAGTCGGCGGCGCTGGCGGCAACGCCCCCGCGAGCATGATCACGTATTCGCCGCGCGGCTCTGTGGCTTGCGCATGTGCCGATGCATCGTGCAGCGTGCCGCGCCACATCTCTTCGTGCAGTTTTGTGAGTTCACGAGCGATCACGACCTTGCGCAACGGCCCGCAAGCAACTTCGAGGTCGGCGAGGGTTTTTGCGACTCGGTGCGGCGCCTCGTACAACACCACCGTGCGCGACTCGGTGGCGATGTCGTCAAGTCGTTGCGCACGCTCAATCCCTTTACGCGGAACAAACCCCTCGAATACAAATCGCGAAGTCGGCAGTCCGCTCATCACCAGGGCCATCACCAGTGCGGCTGGCCCTGGTGCGCAGGTGACCTTGAGCCCGGCATCGATGACCGCGCGCACGACGCGTTCGCCGGGGTCGCTAATGCCCGGTGTGCCGGCGTCGGTGATTAACACGACGTTGGCGCCGCCGTGCAACATCGTCACGATTTCTTCGCACGCCTCATGTTCGGTGTGGTCGTTGACCACGACGTATTTTTTACCGGAGATCCCGAGGTGTTGCAACAAAAGCCCAGATCTGCGCGTGTCTTCGCAACAGACGACGGCAGAGTTGCTGATCGCTTCGACAGCGCGCGCCGTGATGTCGGCGAGGTTGCCGATCGGCGTGGCCACAAGGGTAAATGTGCCGGGGCTCATTGTGCCGGGGCTCATTGTGCCGGGGCAATGACTTCGGTGCGTGTGTCGCGCACCTCAACGGTGTCGCCGAGTTTGAGACCCCAGCGCGCAAATGATCCGGCTGCTGCCTCGACCACGATTCGCGATTGCGCAACTGGCAACGCGATGCGCATCGGCTTTAGTCGCTGCATTTTGATGACTGCGTTGGCCGAGTTCAGGTAGGCGACATCTAGTGCGACTTTGACGCCGAGGCTGTGAATCCATTTGCATTGGGGAATGACCATCGCGCCGTCGATGTGGTGTTTGCCAATCACGCCTTGGCGCCGCGCCTTTGGTGTCAACGCAATATCGGCGCTGGCCAGCACGCGACCATTGCTAACCAGCCACGCCGATGCGAACTGAGGCTGGCTCATCATGGCGCTTTAACTGTTGTGGCGAATTTCTAGAACGTCGCCGTCGACGACTTCGTAGTCTTTGCCCTCGACACGAATTTTGCCAACGTCTTTGGCCTTGTTCCACGAACCGATTTCTAGTAGTTCGTCCCAAGCAATGACGTCGGCGCGGATGAAGCCGCGCTGCAAATCGGAGTGAATCTTCCCCGCGCACTCTGGGGCCTTGGCGCCGGCATTAAATGTCCAGGCACGCGTTTCTTTCTCGCCCGTTGTGAAATATGTGCGCAGGCCGAGCAGGTGATACGCCGAGCGAATCATGCGGGGCAGGGCACCCTCGCCGAGGCCGAGTGCCTCGAGCATTTCGATGCGGTCTGTGCCGGTGAGTTGCGCCGCCTCGGCCTCGAGTTGCACGCTCATGCCGAGAACTTCGATCTTGTGCTCGCTAACAGAACCTGGCGGCGCTAACTCGGCGCGCACGCGGGCTTCCATCTCGGGGATCGTGTCGAGCGCATCTTCGGCAACGTTGACAACCGCTAGCACGCGCCGTGTTGTCAACAAGAAGTGTGGCGCCAGCAATTCGAGATCGTCTTTGCTCATCGGCGCCCGGTACAGGGGGATGCCCTCTGATAGGTGCACGAGCGCGCGTTGCAGCGCCTCTACTTCGTCGACGACGCTCTTGTCCATGCGCGACGCTTTCTGCGTACGACGCAAGCGCACCTCGACAGTTTCGAGGTCGGCGAGGGCGAGTTCAATTTCGACAACGCGCAAATGTTCGAGCGGGTCTGTGGGGCCGGCGATGTCGTCATCAACGAATGCGCGCAACACGAACACGATGGCATCCACTTCGCGAATGTTCGCCAAAAATTTGTTGCCCAAACCTTCGCCTTTACTCGCGCCCTCCACGAGTCCGCCGATATCCACCACTTCGACCGTGGCGTAGACGGTCTTTTGCGACTTCGACATCTCGGCGAGCGCTTCGAGACGCGGGTCGAGCACCTTGGCCACGCCGATGTTGGGATCTTTGGTCGCGAACGGGTACGGGGCGGCCAGCGCGGCACCGTTGGTGAGGGCGTTATATAAAGATGATTTACCCGCGTTGGGCAGGCCGACGAGGCCGAAGCGTTCCATGATCAGCCTGTCACGATACCCGCGAGCCCGATGAGGCATGGGCTTTAGCAATTGTTACTATCGCGGTAGGATAAATGGCGATGACCTCATTTGATCTCGACCTGACCAAATATTCGCTTGGCTGGAGCGACGAGGCAGAGTATGCATTTACACCCGAGAAGGGTCTCAACGAAGGCGTTGTCGAGCAGATTTCGTGGTGGAAGGGCGAGCCCGACTGGATGCGCCAGATGCGCCTGCGCTCGTTGCGCACTTTCGAGAAGAAGCCGATGGCGCCCTGGTTTGCAGCCAACATGCCAGACCTCGACTTTCAGAACATCTTCTACTACCTGAAGCCGGCCACGGCCCAGACCGACGAGTGGGATGACAGCGAGGTCGTGTATCACCGCAACCGCATCGAACTCGAAGAGCAGGGCATTTTGTTTTGCGACATGGACACGGCGTTGCGCGAGTACCCAGACTTGGTCAAGCAGTACTTCGGCTCGGTAATCCCGATGGGCGACAACAAGTTCTCGGCGCTAAACACTTCGGTGTGGTCGGGCGGATCGTTTATTTATGTACCGCCTGGCGTCGAGTGCGAAATGCCCCTGCAGGCATACTTCCGCATCAACAGCGAAAACGCGGGCCAGTTCGAGCGCACGCTGATCATCGCCGACGAGGGCTCGAAGGTTCACTACATCGAGGGTTGCTCCGCGCCCGTGTACACCAGCAATGCGTTGCACTCTGCGGTCGTCGAGATCATCGTCAAGCCGAGTGCGCATGTCACCTACACCACAATTCAGAACTGGTCGCCGAACGTCTACAACTTGGTCACCAAGCGCGCGCGCGTCGAGACAGAGGGCCACATGGAGTGGATCGACGGCAACATCGGTTCGAAGTTGACCATGAAATACCCAAGCGTCTACTTGATGGGGCCAAAGGCCACAGGCGAAGTGCTGTCGGTGGCGTACGCCGGCGCGGGCCAGCACCAAGACGCCGGCGCCAAGATGGTGCACGCCGCTTCCGAGACTTCATCGAAGATCGTCTCGAAGTCGATCAGCAAAGACGGCGGCATCACCACCTATCGCGGCCTCGTGCGCATCGAAGAGGGCGCCGAAAATTGCAAGAGTCATGTGCAGTGCGACGCGCTAATTCTCGATGACGAATCAGAGAGCCGCACCTTCCCATATATGGAGGTCGGTGAGCGCAGCGCGCAGGTCGGACACGAAGCCACGGTTTCGAAAATCGCCGACGAGCAGTTGTTTTATTTGATGAGTCGCGGGCTCACCCAAGAGCAGGCCATGGGCATGGTCGTTAACGGTTTCATTGAGCCGGTCACGCGCACCTTGCCGATGGAGTACGCCGTCGAGTGGAGCCGTCTAATCGAATTACAGATGGAAGGTTCCGTCGGCTGATTGTCAGCTTCTGACGAGATACTGAAGCTATGTCAATGCGAACTGATTGCAAACACTTTGAGAGCCGCTCGTATGCGGGAGGCGACACCGTGCGCAAGTGCAACCTCGATTTGGCGCCTGACGCGCCGTGGCGTTGCCCCGACGATTGCCCCAAGTTTGATCGCCGCATGATTGATGTGGCGTGGGCGCACGGTTCGCTCGTGACGCCGGCGACGCCAGTTGCGCCCGCAAGTCTTGACGACGGCACGGCCGCGGCGATTCTGGACGAGGCTGAGGCGATCGTCAACGCCGCGATGGGCGATGTCTTGGCCGATCTGAACGACAAGCGCAAGAATAAGAAAAAGTTGCGCGATAGAAAGAAAAAGAAGAAGTAGTGGCGCGATGACCACGACGCTTGCTCTGCCAACCACCGAAGAAGAGATCTGGCGTTACAGCCGCATCAACGAACTCGAGATGTCGCGGTACCGCACCGGTGCGGTGGCGACGACAGTCGAAGGCGCTGATGCCATCGCGCTGCAAGGCGCTGCGGCAGCCGCGTTAGTCGGCGTGGCGATCGCCAGCGCGCCAGATGTTTTTGCGCAAATGAATACCGAAACGCCGACCATTGTTGCTTTGCAAGTCGACAAAAACATAGTGCACGGTCAAACGGTTGTGATCACGCACACGATTGGCGAGTCTGGCATCGTCGCCTTCCCGCGTCTCGTAATCGACGCCGCCGAAAACAGCGAGGTAACCGTCGTCGAGCGTTTTGTCTCGAAAGATGGGGTGCATTCGCTCGTCGTGCCAGTGGTCGAGGTGCGCGCAGCACAGTTAGCGCGCGTGACTTACCTGGCGATCAACGAACTGGGCAAGAACACTTGGCAGATCGGCAACCAAGTTGCGGTTGGCGAGCGCGACAGCAACGTGCGCCTGTTCACCGTGGCGCTGGGCGGCGACTACGCGCGCATGCGCGCCGAGGTGCGGCTTGTCGGCCAGGGCGCGAGCGCGCAACAGACCGCGCTGTACTTCGCCGACGGCACTCAGATGCACGACTTTCGCACGCTGCAGGTGCACGAGGCCCCGCGCACGCACAGCGACTTGTTGTTCAAGGGGGCGGTTAAAGACACGGCCAAGAGCGTGTACACGGGCTTGATCAAGATTGGCGAAAGTGCGGTCGGCTCGCAGGCATTTCAGACCAACCGCAACCTCACGCTCAGCAGCGGCGCGTGGGCCGAGAGCGTGCCCAACCTCGAGATCGAAACCAATGATGTCAAGTGCAGCCACGCCAGCACCGTCGGGCCAATCGACGAAGAGCAGCGTTTCTATTTAGAAAGTCGCGGGATAAAGCCAGAGATCGCCGAGCGCTTGGTCGTGCTCGGTTTCTTCGGTGAGGTCATCGGCCGCTTGCCGATCACGCCGCTGGTCGAGAACCTGCGCAACCGAGTGAGTGAAAAGTTGGGCGGCAAATCATGAGCACCGACCACATCGTCTGCGCTTTTGACGATATTGCGAGCGGTGCTGTGAAACGGTTCGTTATCGGTGACCGCGCGATCGCTGTGGTGCGCATCGCCGACGCCGTGTACGCGATCGGCGATCGCTGCAGCCACGCCGAGGTCTCGCTGAGCGAGGGTGAGGTTCTGTGCAAGAGTAAAGAACTGGAGTGCGTCAAGCACGGCAGCGCCTTTAGCCTCGTTACCGGCAAGCCGAGCACCTTGCCAGCAACTACGCCCGTGCCCGTATACGCGGCCAAGGTTGTCGACGGCAACGTCGTAATCACAGTGACGCAGTAATGAGCACGCTTCAGATTTGCGACCTGCACGTTGCAGTCGGCGGCACGCAAATTCTTAACGGCATCACGCTCACCGTAAGTTCCGGCGAGGTGCACGCTGTGATGGGCCCTAACGGCGCCGGCAAATCTACGTTGGCCGCCGCGATCATGGGTAGGCCTGGCTACACGATCACGAGCGGGTCGATCACGCTCGACGGCGCAGATGTGCTGGCGATGCCTACATGGCAACGCGCGGTTGCCGGGCTACACCTAGTGATGCAGTACCCGACAGAGGTACCGGGCGTCGGCCTCGACGATGTTTTGGCAGAGGCGCTCAAGGCTCGTGGCGCATCGTTGCCAGATCTCGAGTGCACGATCGCGACTGAGGCAACGCGCATCGGCTTCGACACCGAACTCGTGCACCGCGCTGTCAACGTCGACTTTTCTGGCGGCGAAAAAAAGCGCAGCGAGACTTTGCAGCTTGCGGTATTACGGCCGCAAATCGCCATCATTGACGAACTCGACTCCGGCCTAGACATCGATGCATTGCGCGACTGCGCCAAGCGCGTCGAAGACGCCACCAACGAGTCACAATTGGGCGTGCTCGTGATCACGCACTACAGCAGGTTGTTCGAGCAACTGCACCCAGACTTCGTGCACATCTTGGCCAAGGGGCGCATCGTCAAGAGCGGTGGCCCAGAGTTGGCCGACGAACTCGAGCGCGACGGTTACGCCGTCTACGCCGAGTCGAAATAGTTTGACCGAAAGTGGGTCCGGCGCCGTGGCATGCCACGCACCACTCAAGTGACATAGTTGTACCCGATGATTAATCAGTTGTTCACCCGCTCAGACAAATTTCCGGGTTGGTGGGTCGTTGGTGCCTGTTTTGTTCTGCTCGCCATGTCATCGGGGGTGGGCTTCTACGGTCTCGCGGTGTATCTCAATGCATTCAGCAACGAATTCGGTTGGTCCGTGTCGTCAATTTCACTCGCCACCACATCCTTTTTCCTCGTCGGTGGTCTGTCGGGACTATGGATTGCCAAGTTCATCGCTACACACGACGTACGCATCATGATCCTCGGAGGAGCGGTACTCGGTACGGTCGCGCTCTACATGCTGGGCTTCGTTGAGCACCGTTGGCAATTGTTCGCGGTGTACATCTTGTATGCACTCGGTTGGTCGGCAGCCGGACTCGGGCCTGCGACCACGGTGGTCACGCGTTGGTTCCACGCCAAACGAGCATCTGCTCTAGCCATCGCCTCAACTGGTTTGTCGGTGGGTGGCATCGTGGTCACGCCGTTCATCAAGTGGATCATCGACGAACACGGCATTCGTGGAGGTTCGCCGTGGCTTGCACTGGTGTGGCTCGTAGGCATCGTGCCGGTGACCATTTTGTTCTTACGACCGTACCCCCAGCCATTTGGTTGGTTGCCCGATGGAGAGCGCGTGGCGGAAGGTGAAACACCGCTCGTCACCGGAACACCACTGCATGAGGCAGTGAAGTCGCGCTTCTTTCTCGCGGTGTCAATCGGCTACATCTTTGCCATGGGTGCGCAGGTGGGTGCGATTCAGCAACTGGTGAAACTCGTTGAAGAACGCACCGACAAGGGCACCGCCACTGCGGCCATGATCGTGCTGTCGACAATGTCGATTCTCGGGCGATTCGCTGGTGGGCGACTGATTCCGCGGACCAGCATGATTCGTTTCACTATTGGCACTGCCGGCGTGCAAGCCATTGCCCTAGCGGCGCTCAGTTTCATGGAGTCAGCGCTACCGATCCTCCTCTCGATCGGTTTACTCGGATCCACTCTCGGCAACATGTTGATGATGCAGTCGCTGCTGATCGCCGACCGTTTTGGTGTGCTCGACTTTCCGCGCATTTCGGCGCGCGTCGCGCTCATCTCATTTTCCGGAACCGCCGGCGGGCCATTACTGCTTGGTTGGTTACATGATGCCGCCGGCGGATACCGCACGTCGTACTTGGCCGCCAGCATGTGCTCACTGATTGCTGTGGTGATTTTCTCCATGGCGGGCAGCAGCAAAATTGCCACCGATGCCACCGATCCCATCGGCGTTGTCGTCGACCCGAAGCGTGGCTAAGACGCCTTGCCTGTCTCAGCAAGGAGATCTTCAAGATCTGCAGTGACCCCAAGGTGGTCTGCCCAGAAGCGCAAATGATCGACGTCCAACGGTTGGATAGCCGCAATCTCGATGCAGTCTCGCCACTGAGTATCAGATCGCGATGTAATGCGCCAATTTAGTTTGGCAAGGATGATATCTTCGGCGGTTGCTACCCATGTTGTCACTCCAAGAACGTCCAATCGAACCCGACGTTCAAGTCGCATCTGTTCGAACGGATCATCGGGCTTGCAAATGAAAACATCAACTTTGCCACCCGTGGCGGGATGAAGAACATGAAACGAACCGCCCTCAGATCCGGCCCGTCGAGCTTCGTCTAGCGGTAAGTAGAGATCTTCGTCGGACAATTCATTGAGCAGTGTCTCTACCGACTCTCGTGAAACCAGTGCGACAAGGTCTATGTCGCGGGTAGACCTGACAACACCCCACGCAGCGGCGGCGGTTGAGCCGACAATCACATAACGCGCACCAACATGATCTAGCGCATTCACCACGCGTTGAAGCGCAAAGGCGAGATTGATCACGATGCTTGTTTACTGTGGTTTGGCCAGACCTTTTGCGCCAAGTCGTCGCCGTACCGCCGTCGTACTAATTCAACAAGTACGTCGTGGTCGTTGAAATCTGGGTGCTGGCGACGCACGGCCTGTTCCTCCATATGGGCCAACTGCGCATTGAGTTCTGCCCAGGTTTCCAAACGCTGCTCAACTGTTTGGGCCGCAATTGCGTCCATCTGAATGCGCCATGCCTCAGCCGAGGTGTCGGCAGGCACGGCTGGCGGATTACGCGGACTCACGGCATCAGTGTACTGATGGGGTGAAAGGGCATTTTCGTTGTGACATCGTGTGCATTAGCAGGAGCACGGCTGTCAATCTAGAGCGCGACTGAGCGGGCGTATGCTTCGGGTGTGGATGTCTTTCCAAACCTTGAAGACCATCGCGGGGTGGATGTCAGCCAGATTCGTCGACAACTCCGCATGTCCGTACCCGAGCGTGTACGTCACATGGTTGAAGTGACGAATAAGTTGATGGAAATTCGCGCGACGGCACGATTCATTGACACCCCGCTATCAAGATGAGTTTTGACCCAGTCGAAATTTGTGCAGTTCTAGTAGAAGAGGGTGTCGACTTTGTGATATTAGGTGGCTTCGCTGCCGTTATCCATGGATCGTCGTTGCCCACAGAGGACATTGATCTGATTCCGTCGCGCGAGTGGGAAAACTTAGAACGACTCGCGCGTGCGTTGAAGAGGCTAGAAGCAAAGATTCGCACGAGTGGTGACCCTGTACCCGCGCCGTTGGATGCCGCGTTCATCAAAAACATGCCACACATGCTGAATCTCGTGACTGAATACGGAGATTTGGATCTCACATTCACTCCCGCAGGGGCGTTAAACAGCTATGAGGAATGGCGCGCGCGTGCGCGTGTAGCTCAGCTACGAGAAGGACTCTCGGTCGTTGTCGCTTCCCTGGACGACATCATCGCCTCAAAAGTCGCGGCCAATAGACCTAAAGATCATCGGGCTTTGCCATATTTGGAATCTTTGCGAGACCAGTTGCGTTGACAAAGTCATCCTCGGAAGTTCGCTGTGCATTTATCTGGCGGAGAAACTCGCGAATTTTGCTGGGAGAATCAAGTAGCTCGCCATCGGCGGTAATTGGTGCGTCGTCGAAAGAGGGCTGCTCTGTGCCGGCGAGTTCCTGAGCAGAATCCCACTGATACTTCATTTGACGAATGATAATGGGGCCCCGCTCGCGTGTCGTCACGACAACTTAATGTGTCGCGATCACCTCGCCGTGATGAACGATGAATTGAGCATTCTCACGGCTGCTCCAATCCAGCCACCCATTGCGTAAGTCTTCAAGTTCAGCAATGGTTGCAACGCCAAACTTGATGGCATTAGTGGCGAAATTAGATTGGACAACTCGCTCTGCCCACATTCTGCCCCACCAAGTCACATCCTCTGGCGTATCGAAGACCCACTGTGATGTGCTTGCTGAAATCACGTGGAGGCCCGCTGAGTCTGCCCATGAAGTGAGGTACTGGCCTGCGTCGGGTTCGCCGCCACAGCATCGTGCGATGATTCGGTAGATCTCCAACCACCGGCTGAGTGACTCATGTTCGGGGGTCCACTTCTTCGCCGAATAGTCGCTGTCTCGAACGGCGATGATGCCATCTAGACGTGTCACTCGAGCCATTTCTCGGAGAAGCAGGACTGGGTCAGCAATGTGCTGAAGCACTTGGTGGGCGTGGGTGATGTCGAATGTGGCATCGGGGAATCTCAACGAATACGCGTCTCCAACTTCAAAACTCAAGTTCGATGCTTTCGGGCATGTCTGCTGTGCGACTTGGACCACCTCGGCCGACGAATCGATACCCATGACAATGCCGCGTGGGCATAATGCGGCAAGATCCGCGGTGAGCGTTCCCGGTCCGCAGCCGACATCGAGTATGTGTGCATCCGCTTGGATATGTGGAACGAGGTATCTCGCAGAGTTATCTACCGTTCGCCACGAATGCCCCACAAGAACCGAGGCGTGATGTCCGTGGACGTATTGATACGACATGTGCTTTGGAAGCGTATCGGTCTCCTAATTCGCAGTTACGAAGTGGCGCTCACCGTGTTCATCGAAATTACTGGCGACACATTCGTGTAGTTAGGAACGTCTCCCAATACGACACCCGCTTCGGCGCTCGACAACGTGGCGTTTACGTCTTCCATCGAGTCGAAGAATATGTGGGCGACGGCATAGTAAGGAGAATCGGGCGCGGCGATATCGGCCTCCCACTTCTTCAACTTGGGCCAATTGGCTGTCACCAACGGCATGTGTGTGTTTAGCCAGTAGTCGCTATTGAAATGCGTACCCTCGCCCCGCGGATACAAAACCAATACTCGAATCATTGGATTATTCCCCTCTAGCAGCAGCGCGCTCGCGCTGCTAAGTATGTTGCGAATTGTACCGATCGTTGTACTCGCAGCGCAAACTGCATCACTGTTTGAGGTGTTTGGCGAAGAAGTCGAGGATGATCTCGGCGCGCTGTGCACGGTGTAGCGGTGATCCCGAGCGAGACAGCTCATGTGTCTCGCCAGGAAAACGGTAGAACGTTACGTCCTTGCCAAGCAGGCGCATCGCCACGAACAATTCCTCGGCCTGGCTCATCGGGCAACGCAGGTCGTTTTCGCTGTGGATGATGAGCAGCGGCACGTTGATGTTTCGGACGTGGCGAATCGGGGACATACGCATGTACTCCTCGGCGTCATCGAGGTGGTTGGGGCCATGCTCCACGCGAAAGACGGTGCCGATGTCGCTCGACCATTCCTCTGAAATCATGTTGTTCACGGCACGTTCCGAGCAAATTGCCTTAAACCTCTCGCCGTGGCAACCGGCCAGCATCGTGGCCATGTAGCCGCCATAACTTCCACCAAGCATTCCGACACGCGTTGAATCGCAGAACGAATACTTAGCAAGAGCGCCGTCGAGCACCGCCAGAACATCCAATACGTCGGCGTCGCCCCATCCCGTACCAGGCGCGACCGGATGTTTGCGCCCGAGGATCGCCTGCCCCCACGCCTGTTCGCGACCGCTCGAGCCGCGCGGGTTGCTCATCAACACCACGAAGCCGGCTGCCGCTTGCAATTGGGTCTCGTCGAACAAAGTTTCGCCGTATTGGGTGTGTGGTCCGCCGTGGACGTTGAGCAGCACCGGGTATTTTTTCGACGGGTCGAAGTCCTTCGGCTTCATGATCCACGCATCCACCTCGGCCGGGCCGCCGCTGTATGGCGACCCGCAGGGAACGGTGAAGTGTTCCCAGGTTTGCGGTTCCGTCGCGGAAACAAGCGTCGCGCCAATTTCGCTGAGGCGACGCTCAGTGCCCTTTATAAGTACGAATAGTTCGGTCGCTTGATTGACCTCGCTGGCGACGAATGCGATAGTGCTGGCCGCGGCGTGAAACGCCTTGATCATGCGGCGACCGCCGGTCAGGTATGACGGGTCATTCTTGCCAGTCGCGTCGACCTGCACGATGCGCGCGGTGCCGCGATCTTCGGCGTAGGTGATGAGGGTGTTGGCGTCGGCCCAGATCGGGGCGATGGCTCCGCTGGTCGGCGCGAACGTGCGGTCTAGCGCGCGAGACACCCATTGTCGTTTATTCGTGGCGAGATCCAGCACGCCGACATGCTCGTTTTGTGGCGAGGTGAGAGGATCGCCATTACCGAGGTACGCGACTTTCGTGCCGTCGGGAGAAACGCTGGCCGCGAAGTACACGCCAGTGTGGTCGGTGAGTGTCGTGATGGTGCCGTCGAGTTTTACGACATGTAAGTCGTTGGCAAGATCGAGGTCCCAACCCTCATGTAGCGCGCCGTCGGTAATGATGCCCGATGAATCAGTGAGCCATGCGGGATTGGAGTGCTCGCGAGCACCAAGCGTGAGGTTGCGCGGCGCGGCGGTGCCGTCCGAGGGAACCACATAGATGTGCGTCGGGCGATCGAAGACGAAGTCCTCGCCGTTTAGTCGCGTAAAGAAAGTTTCGATCTTGCGCGGCGCCATCCACGACTCGTCGTCTTTCGTGTAGCGCTCGTCTTGGGTGCGCGAGGTGAAGGCGATCAACTTGCCATTCGGCGACCAGCGAACGCTGCCGACACCATCTGGCATCGTGGCAACGGTGCGAATCTCGCCATTTGCTCCGATGGGAATGATGCACAGTGTCGTTTCACCCTTTTTCTCGCTGCGACCAGAAGTAAACGCGAGCCATGTGCCGTCGGGCGACCATGATGGGTTTCCGTCGCGCTTTTCGCCTGCGGTTAGCGGACGTGGCGGCGTCGAGCCATCAGCACTCGCGATCCACACCTGCGAGCGGTACTTGTTGGCCTTGTAATCGACGCGCGTGACGACGTACGCGACGTGTTGTCCATCGGGCGACACCGCTGGAGACCCCGCCCCGATCTGATGAGAGATGATCTTTTCGGCGAGTTCTAGATGTGGACTTTTCGTCTCGGTTGGCATTTGCGACAGAATAACACTGTGAATCAATCCAACGAACCCATCGATCCCGAAATGTTTGCCACCACATGGATAGAGGAGTGGAATCGACGCGACATCGATGCGCTTGTCTCGCATTACACCGCGGACGTTCGATTCGTAAGCCCCGTCGCCGCCCAACGAACTGGATCTCCGGTGGTGATCGGTCGGGAGGCGCTGACCGCGTACTGGTCTGGCGCGCGAAAGTATCGGGTGTTCGTCTTCACATTTGAGTCGCTCGTCTGGGATCCCGTGCGTCTGTTGCTTGCCATCGTCTACCGCCGCGAGGTGGATGAACGCCGTGACCGGGCAGTCGAGATCTTTCACTTCAGCCCCGAAGGTCTCGTTCGTGCCGGTGAAGCCATGTACGGCGCAGCCGACACAAACAGTAGGTCATAAGTTCAAGGTTTCCGTCTCGTCACGCGATCAGAAACAACAAGGCCGGCGAGTTTCCCCGCCGGCCTTGACTACTGGACGTGTTCTCGCGTCGTCAGGGCGAGTGAGAACTGGTTGCGCGCACCGGGTTCTGTCGTTACACCACTATGGCACCGTTAGCAATGTGTGCAATTGATGAAGTTTCGTGCCAAATGGAACTGGCGACACCAAAAGGTGTCGCCAGTTCCCACTCAGAGGTGTTCCGGTCCGCTAGGACCAGCCGATCTCGTCAGGACAAAGTGTACCGAAGTTCTCCCAAACGGATGGGAAAATCAGGCGAAGGGCTACCTTCTGACAGCATGGAGTTATCTCATGAGATTCTCGGCAGCGGTCCCGTCGCGATCGTTATCCACGGCATCACCGAATCGCGCGAGAGTTTTCGCCCAATTCTCGCGGTGCTTGGCGAGCACTACGCGTTTCTGAAGATACATCAGTGAATGAGACTTTGCAACTCGCTATATTGCGGTCGCGATAGTTGCATTAATCGGTGTCGCCAAGTTAGAGCTCAATTAGCATTGTGGCGTGCCAACTGATTGGTTAGAAGTCGATAACTCGCTATATCGCAAGTTTGAGTTCACAGACTTCGCGGCCGCGTTCGCATTCATGACCAAGGTTGCCGCGATCGCCGAAGCCCAAGATCATCACCCAGATTGGTCTAACTCTTACAACGTCGTCGAAATTCGCCTGTGCTCTCATGATGCCGGTCGCACCGTAACAGCCCGCGATCATAAACTGGCTGTTGCGATTAACGACTTGATGACCGAGGCAAATTGATGAGCGATGTGCACCCAAATGTTCAGCGGGTCATGGATGCGGCACGCGAACGCGGGCTCGAGATCTCGACGCGTCGGTTTCCTGAAGGCACCAAGACTGCGCAAGATGCGGCCAATGCGATCGGCGTAAGTGTCGGGCAGATTGTTAAGAGCCTCGTGTTTGCAGTCGATGGCGAAATAGTGATGGCGTATGTAAGCGGCGCCAACCAACTAGACGAGAAGAAACTCGCGCTCGCTGCTGGCGGAGCAAAGTGCGCGCGGGTGGATGCCGACGCGGTGCGCGCTGCGACCGGTTACCCGATTGGCGGTGTGCCCCCGTTCGGTCACGCGACGCAGTTGCGTATCTTTATCGACCCAGACTTGTTGCAGTACGACGGGGTAAATGACATGGTGTGGGCGGCAGCCGGAACTTGGAATGACAACTTCGCGATTGCGCCGAACGACTTGGTGCGTGTTAGCGGCGCAATAGTCACCGATCTCAAGCGTTAAAGTTTGGTCATGAGCAATGTCGACGATTACGGCCGCCCCGAGCCGTCGATCGGCGCTACTGGCGAGTAGTCGCGGACGTGTCTGACGGCGGCTGGGGCTTTGATCTGCGGCCGCTGACGCCGAACGAAACGATTGTGGCGGGCACGAAAAACGCGCGACCGTGAAACGAGACATCGCCCCAAGGTTTGTTGGTTAGCGGCGCGTGCCAGGCCCGAATGCGATAGACGAGGAATACGAGAATCAAAACGTGGAAGACAATTATCGACCAGGCGTAGCCGTCTGTGCCGAGCAGGTCGAGAAACGGCGCGGCGGCGAGTGGTCCAAGCATGGCTCCGAAGCCGTAAAGAGTCACAAGTTGCGACGCCGCCGCGCTCATCTGCTCGGGCGAAACCCAGTCGTTCGTGTAGGCACCGGCAACCGCATAAAGGGGGAAGCTGAGACCACCGATGACGAACAACAACACGAGGGTCATCACGCTGTCGGTATCTTGAGTCAGCATGATCGCGCCCATGACGATTGCGCCGAGCGAGATCAAGAGTCCGATAATGCGGCGATCGATGTCGTCTGACGCCGACGAGATCGGCCAAGTCAACGCCATGCCGCCAAGTTGCAGAATTGCTACAAATAATCCGGTTTGACCGATGCTGAGGCCTTCGCGCGTGGCGTGGATTACGACCATGCCGAGCATGCCGCCGTGCGCGAGCCCGACGAGGATGATTGTTCCGAATCCGGTCGGCACGATGCGGGCGAGTTCGCGCAGGCTGATGTGCTCGTGGTGTTCGATGTTTGGCGTTGTCGCTTGTTCAGACATCGCGACGGGGATAACGGCTAGCGACGCGACAACAGCGGCGAAGGCAAACCCACTGAGCGTGCGCGCATCGAAGTTGAAGACCAGTAACTGGCCGACCCCGTATGTGCCCATCGCGATTACGTTGTACATCCCGAGTAGTCGACCCCGGAAAGTATTTTTAGCAAGACCGTTGAGCCACGATTCGGCGACGACGTACAAGCCTGCGAAGCAGAACCCGGTGCTGCTTCGCATAATGATCCAGACGAGCGGAGAGTCGTACGCGCCAGTGATTAAAACCGACGCGCTAAGCAACGAAGCGAGCGCACCATAAACGCGAATGTGGCCGACTTGGGCGAGAGCGCGCAGCGAATACCACGACCCGAGCAAAAATCCGGCGTAATAAGCGGTGGTGATGCCGCCGCTGACGATCGTCGGCAGGTGCTTGAGTTCAGCACGCACGCCGACAAGTGTGCTGAACACGCCGGCGGACACCATCAGCAGGGCTAGGCCAGTGAACAGACCCCAGGTGGATAAAAGAATGGTGCGCCTCGTCGTCGACATCCGCTGGAAAATACGCACAGTCTTAGTAAATCATGCTTGCCGTACGATCGCGGGCTTTAGACCTGAGGATCTTCGCAGTCGGGTATTGGTTGTCCATAAATTCGTACCCAGCCAGACATATCTATCTCGCCCCTCGCGAGTCGGTCTGATTTGAGATCGAAGTATTCGTCCATTCGACGCTGACGTGACTTTCGAGTAATCCAAATTTGGCGGGGGCGTGCGGCTTTGTTGCCATGACGAAAAATTGAGAGTGAATTCACAATGTTCATTGAAGAGTACAGCACCGAAGTATTGAGCGCAACCACCATCAGGTTGCGATGTGGCATTGTTCTTTTTCCTGATCGGCGCGGCACATCGTCGATGTGTGCATGGCGTCACCGTGTGTGCCGAGTTGGCACACGAATTTTGTCTAGTTGGCCTCGAGCACCGCGACTGCCGACTTGATAGGGCGTAGTAATCGCGCGCCGAACAGTGCGCATAAAACCATCGACGCCGCAGACAAGATGAACGGGCCGCGCAGACCAAGAATGCGCGCGGCGATGCCCCCGAACGCCGCACCGAATGGCACGACGCCCCACGAAATCATGCGCGATGCGGCATTCATTCGACCGAGAAGACGCGTCGGCGTCAACTGTTGACGCAGCGTTGTGTTCAGCGTGATCCACAGCCCGGTGCCGAAGCCGAGAATTACCATCGTGCCGATTGCGACGAGGGCATTAGATGTTGCAGCAAGGCCCACCGTCGCTAGGGCCCATAGCCACATCGAAATTAGCATCGTGTTTGTCACGCCGAACCTTGCAGTGCTGCGCTTGATATAGAAGCGACTCATGACGGTGCCGCTGGCTGCGCCGACCGAGAGCGCCATAAAGGTTGTCTTGTTGCCACCGAGGATGTCGACGTTGTAGAGCACTAGCAGTGATATGGCGGCGAAGTAGAAAAAATTAATGAACGCCATAATTTCGGTGAGCCGGAGTAGCGGTTTATTGCCAATGGTGAAGCGCAGGCCCTCAATGATGTCGTCGCGAAAGCGAGTTTCTGGTTTTTCTACGCCGTGCTTGTCGGGAACAGTGGCGATGATGGCGGCAGAACCGGCAAAACTTACCGCGTCAACCACGAACGGCAGCGAAGTCGAGATACTGAACAACGCGACTCCAAGCGGCGGCCCGATGAATTGCGCCGAGACGATCTGCCCACTGACAAACCTGGCGTTGGCCGAAAGCAGGTCGGCGGGTTGCACGATCGCAGGGATTATTCCCTGCGCGGCATTGACGTGCAGTGTCTCGCAGACCCCGAGCAGAAAGGCACAGATGAACAACTGCCAGATGTTGACGACATCGGTAATAATCGCCGCGGCGAGTAGGCCGACGATAATGACACGAAGCAGGTCGGCACCGATCATTAATTTGCGTCGATCCATGCGGTCGGCGATTGCTCCGGTAACCAGCGAGAACAGCAACCACGGCAGGCGGGTTGAGATTGTTACTCCCGCGATCAGCACGGGGTCGCGTGTGAGCATCGCTGCCAGAAGGGGAAACGCAGTGAGAAACATTCCGTCGCCCGTGCTGGATACGACGACGGCCAACCATACCGACCTGAAGTCCGTGCCGATCGAATGACGGCTGGCTACAGGTTCCAAGCTTGCAGTCGTCACCACTACATCGTATTGCGGGTCACGGACTAGGTTGACGGATTAGGGTGACGAGATGGCAAATTCGAAAGTAAAAAATCTAAAGCAAGTCGGCGCACCGATTGTGGTGACGAAACAAGTGTCGGCGTCCCCCGAGAGAGTATTTGCGATGGTCAGCGACCTAGTGCGAATGGGTGAATGGTCGCCCGAGAACAATGGCGGAGAGTGGATCAAAGGCGCAACGGGACCGGCAGTTGGCGCGATTTTCAAGGGCCGCAATGCCAACTCTGGCAAAAGTTGGAGCACTAGTTCGCAGGTGTTTGAGTTTGATCCGCCGCGAAAAATAGTCTGGGCCTTGATGGTCGCGGGGTCGCGTTGGTGCGATTGGGTTTGGCAGGTCGAACCCAGCGATGGCGGCTCACTTGTAACTCATTCGTGGATTGATCGTCGCAGCAAACTCGCCAACTGGCTCGGTGGCAAGGTCAGCAAGGTCGAAGACCGCGGCGCGCACAATCGAATCAATATGGTTGCCACGCTCGAGGCCCTCGCCGTCGCTGCCGCCAAATAACAAAGCCGGCAGGTTGCCCCGCCGGCTTTGTGTTGTTCAAAATAATTTCGGTGTCGCCACCGTTTTAAGTTAGCGGCTTAGTGTGAACAGGCTGTCTGTAAGTGTCCAGCCGATGTCTGACCCTGCAATTGCCGCTGTTGCGAAGATAAACAACGCGCCGCCCGCCATCGAGATGTTCTTGAAGAACGCGATGGTGTCGGTTTGCTTGGTCTGTGGGTCTGTGGCCTTCCAGAAGTCGTGCATCTTGAGCGCCATCAAGACCAGCAAGACAGCCGCGACGACCGCGCCAAGGTCGGCGTACACGCCGAGGATAATTGAGAGGCCGCTTGCGGCGAGCAAGACTCCTGACAAGAAGTTGGCCAGTTTTGGCTGCGGTACTTTCTTGTATGCGGCGAAACCGCTCATCGCCTCGGCCTTCATGAGGTGATTGACGCCGCCAGAGACGAGCATCAGAGCGAACATAATTCGCCCAATCAGCATTACTGCGTTCATAAATTTCTCCTTAATAGCACTGGTTCGGGGTTGAAACAGTTGACTACGCAACTATATATGAAAACAGTTGACTACACAACCATATGCAGTTTTCGGATACTATTTAGAGGTGGTCGCTATTAATTGGCTGAACCAGAGCGAGATGAACGCTTGGCTTGCCTTTATCAAAACTTCGCGCGATCTAATAAGAGCGCTTGAGCGCGACCTAGAACAATTCGGACTTGACGGTGGCGATTACCAATTATTGGCGATGCTTTCCGATGCACCAGATCAGCGACTTCGGATGTGCGAGTTAGCCGACGAGCTGCGTCTTTCGCGCGGTGGTCTGACTCGCAGAATGAATGGGGTGCTCAAGAAAAAGCTTGTCGTACGTAATCGGGATCCGACGGATAAGCGAGCGGCTTATATCGAGATGTCGGCCAAAGGTCGTGCGCTGCTAGATCGGGCTGCGCCCGTGCACGTGCGCAGCGTGCGCCGCTTGATGATTGATCTTCTCTCGGCAAGCGAGATTAAGGCAATCGGCACAGCGTTCAGTAAAATCTCGACGCACCTAGTGAACGAAAAATACGCCGAAAGCTAATTTCCAGAGTTGAGTCTCGCGTAGCGCGGCTTTATCACTTCGTTGATCAGTTGTAGGCGCTCTTCGAACGGCGCGAATGCACTCTTCATCGCGTTCACCGTTAGCCACTGAAAATCGCTGAGGTTCCAGTCGAAGGCCTGCGCCAATTGGTCGAACTCATTGGTCATCGATGTCGCGCTCATTAGTCGGTTATCGGTATTCACAGTGACGCGGAAGCGTAAGCGCCGCAACATACCGATTGGGTGAGTGGCGATGGATGAGCAGACGCCCGTGTTGACGTTTGATGTGGGGCAAAGTTCGAGTGGAATACGACGATCAAGCACGAATTGGGCGAGTCGTCCAAGTTTCTCGTTGCCAGGTTCGCCGGTGATGTCATCGACGATGCGCACGCCGTGACCAAGGCGCTCTGCACCGCAAAATTGCAGAGCTTCCCAAATGGACGGCAAACCGAACGCCTCGCCGGCGTGAATAGTGGTGTGAAAGTTGGAGCGCTGTACATGCTGGAACGCATCCAGATGTCGTGTGGGTGGGTAGCCAGCTTCGGCGCCGGCGATATCGAAACCGACGACACCTTCGTCGCGCCAGCGGACTGCGAGTTCGGCAATTTCTAAACTACGGGCCGCTGTGCGCATTGCGCAACACAACGCGTAGACCTTGAGGTTCGTGCCGGCCGAGCCGCGTTTGAAGCCATCGAGTACCGCGCGCATGACTTCGTCGAGGGTGAGCCCAGCTTCGGTGTTTAATTCGGGTGCGAAGCGAACCTCGGCATACACCACACCGTCGCTGGCGAGGTCTTGCGCACACTCGAACGCCACGCGCTCGAGTGCGTCGCGGTGCTGCATCACCCCAACGGTGTGGGCAAAGGTCTCGAGATATAGCACCAGGTCGTTGCGCTTCGCGCCGCGGTGGAACCACTTCTGCAAGTCTGTGACATCAGTGGTGGGCAGTTTGGCGTAGCCGTACTCATGGGCGAGATCGATCACCGTCTTAGCGCGCAGGCCACCATCCAAATGATCGTGCAAGAGAACCTTTGGCGCCTTTGCCAGGGTCTCGCGTGAAACTGCCATGCCGTAATTCTACGGCGTGTGTCCGCAATTGCGTATTTACGGCTGAGTTATTGAATCCAGCGCGTCGATCAGCGTGTTCCATCCGAGCGTCGCGCACTTTATGCGCACAGGAAACTTGACGACACCCTGCAAAGCTTCGAGATCGCCAAGATTTAGCGACTCGTCGACTGGTGTCGTGTCCGTCTCGTCACTAAGTGTCATCATGTGCTTGAAGCGGCGCACGACCTTGCGTACATCTGCGATTGGTTTGCCCTTAACCGCGGTTGTCATCATCGATGCCGAACTCTGACTGATCGAGCAGCCCGAACCGTTGAAGCGAACGTCGGTGACGATGCCGTCTTCGACGATCACGAAGACTCGGATCTCGTCGCCGCATAACGGGTTATGACCATCGGCGTGCGCTGCAGGTGGGTCGAGTTCACCACGATTGCGAGGCGTCCGGTAGTGATCGAGAATTATTTCTCTGTATAGATCTTCTAGGCCTGCCATCGGTGCTCCCTCGTTGCTACCTTATTGCTCCTTCAGAAGATATCTGAGGCGCTGTCGAGAGCGTCGGCAAGCGCATCCGCGTCTGATTGGGTGCTGTAGAGATAGAAACTGGCCCGTACCGTGGCGTTGGCGCCGATGATGCGCATCAACGGTTTGGCGCAGTGGTGGCCTGCGCGCACGCAGACATTTTGTTGGTCGAGCACCTGGCTCAGGTCGTGCGGGTGAATGCCCCGAAAGGCGAAACTGAAAGTGGCGCCGCGGTGCTCTGTGTTTGTCGGCCCGTGGATGGTGATGTCGTCGCCGAAACGACTGTTGAGCAGGTTCAGCACATACGAACTTAGATCGATCTCGTGCTGACGCACATTGTTCATGCCGATTTTTTGGAGGTACTCAACTGCCGCACCCAGGCCGACGACCTCGGCTATTGGCGGTGTGCCGGCCTCGAACTTGGCGGGCAGGCATGCGGTCGTAAAGCCGTCGAGTCGTACATCTGAGATCATGTTGCCGCCACCCAAAAATGGCGGCATCGCTTCGAGCAGCTTCTCGCGACCCCACAACATGCCCAAACCAGATGGTCCGCACATTTTGTGTGAACTGAAAGCCACGAAGTCGGCGCCCCACGCTTGCACGTCGGTGGCTTGGTGCGGCACCGATTGGCAGGCGTCGATAATCGCGATCGCGCCAGCCTTGTGCGCGGCCGCGCAGAGAGTCGCAACCGGCGAGATGGCGCCCAAGACGTTGGACATCGCGGTGAATGAAAAAACCTTGGTGTCTTGCAGCAACGTGTCGAGGTCGCTCATGTCTAATTGGCCGTCTGCGGTGAGCGGCACCCACCGCAACTCAATGCCGCGCTCGGCAACGAGCATGTGCCACGGCACGATGTTGGCGTGGTGCTCCATATGGGTGAGCAAGACGACGTCGCCGCGTCGCAAGTTGGCACGACCCCAACTCATGATCACCAAGTTGAGCGCCTCCGTGGCGTTCTTGGTGAAGATGATCTCGCTGGCTTTTGGTGCGTTGATGAACTTGGCCACTAGTTGGCGGGCGCCCTCGTAAAGGGTGTCCGCTTCTGCGGCCAACTGGTATGAACTGCGGTTGATGGGCGCGTAACCGGTGCGCATGAAGGCAGCCATCGCCTCGATCACCGCATTTGGTTTTTGCGAAGTATTGGCGCTGTCTAGATAAACCAGTGGCTTGCCATTGATCTGGCGCTGCAGAACCGGAAAATCTTTGCGAATCGTGGTGACGTCAATGCTCATCGTGTTACCAGTTATACCCGTTCGCTGAGGTAGGTCTCGTAACCATTCTTCTCAAGCTCGGCGGCCAGCTCCATGCCGCCGCTTTTAACGATCTGACCGTCGATCATGATGTGCACGAAGTCGGGCTGCAGTTCGTCGAGCAGGCGCTGGTAGTGGGTAATCAAGACGATGCCGAGTTTTGGCCTCTCGGCGCGTACCTCGCGAATACCGTTAGCCACGATGCGCAGCGCGTCAATGTCGAGGCCTGAATCTGTTTCGTCCAAGATTGCGAGTTCGGGTTCGAGGATCGCCATCTGCATGATCTCGTTGCGCTTCTTCTCGCCGCCCGAGAAACCCTCGTTGAGGTACCGATCTACGAACGATGAATCCATACCGAGCCGCTTCATCCAACTCATCGCGCTAAGCCGCAACTCGAGCACCGAGAGATCGATGCCCTTGCGCGCCGAGAGCGCCTGGCGCAAGAACTGGATAACCGAGACCCCCGCGATCTCTTGTGGATACTGGAAACCCAGAAAAATTCCGGCCTTGGCGCGCGCGTTGGTTGGCCACTCGGCGATGTTGTCGCCCTTGTAAAAAATTGCACCGTCGGTGACCAGGTATTCGGGGGCGGCGAGCAGGGTGCTGGCGAGGGTCGATTTGCCGCAACCGTTGGGGCCCATGATGGCGTGAATCTCGCCTTCATTGATCGTTAAGTTGAGCCCGCGCAGGATCTCGGTGTCGCCCTCGACTGGTCTGGCGTGAAGGTTCTCGATGCGCAACAACTCGGTCACGGTTTCAAGTGTATTCAGGGCTTGGGGAATTAGCACTACGGACATAGTGGTAATTATCTGGCCCGCAATACTCGCCAGATCGCTAGGTATGAGCGGTATTCAAAGGCGTCGGTGACGTAAGAAGTGGCGCGCAATTCGGCGTGGTATCTGGGCAGCGAGCGAAACGGGATACCCGAGTCGACGTGGTGTGCCAGATGCCAGCCGATGTTGTAGGGCACCATGAAAAAACGGGCGAGCAAACTCTGGCGCACGCTGTGGGTGGTCATGCGGCGGTCTTCGTCTTGGCGCATGCCGCCGTGCTCGGCAATCGAGCGCAGGCGGTTGATCACCCGCCACAGCGTCAGGAACGGCAGCAACCACAACAGCAAATAGATGAACGGGTGGCCGATGATCCACGACACCGCGAACATCGAAATTTGTAGCCCGAATATTTTGATCTGCGTGATGCGCGAGCGCCGTTCGCCGCGAAGCAAAGTTTGCAACTGACCGCGCATCAGTCGAACTCCAGTAATACCGAGAGCGTCGCGCATAAGTTTGCGGCGAAAACTCTGCCGTGTGATTGGGTAGTTGGCGTACAGCGCAATGTCTGGCTCGTCGGGGCCAAACTCTTGGCGGTGGTGGGCGCTGTGCACGAAGCGGTAGCCGTCGGTCGTGACGAACCCCGGGAAGCCGAGCAACCAGCGGCCGGCAAAGTCGTTTACAAATTTGTTACTGAACAACAGCCTGTGCGCGGCCTCGTGCATCAGCGAGGCAAATTGGGCATGGGCGCGGCCCATCAACACAAATGCGACCGTGTACATCAGCGGGTGATGCAGTCTGATCGCCAACCACAAGATGGCCAAAGTCTGGGCGTACAGGGCGGCAATCGTGAGCGCGTTGCGCGGGTTTGAGATGTGGCGTAGTTCGGCGCGCCACTGCGGCGTAGGTCTAGCATCACTTCGCAATTTTGTCGACGTGAAGTGATAACTCAATGCGGTCGATGGTGGCATCATCGCGCCGAGTCGAACTTCACGCTGGTTTGCCACGGTAGCTACCAGCCCCGCTCGACCCAGGCCGCAAGATGCGGGCGCTCGGCGCCAATTGTCGTATCTAGACCGTGACCTGGCAAGACAATCGTCTCGGGGTCAAACGTAAACAGTTTGGTGTCGATGCTGCGAATGATTGCCGCGAAGTCGCCGCCTTCGAGCGTGGTGTTGCCTGGCCCGCCGGGGAAGAGCGTGTCGCCCGTGAACAAAAGCGGCGTATCGACGACCTCGAATGAGATCGAGCCCTCGGTGTGGCCAGGGTTGTGAATCGCGCGCAGGCGCAATTTGCCGACCTCAATTATTTCGGCGTCGTCGATGAACACGTCGTAGCCAACATCTTTCAGTCGCGGCGCGTCGAGCGCGGCTACGCCAACTTCGTAACCGGCCTCGCGCATTGCCGGTATTGCCTGAATGTGATCCCAGTGCCCATGCGTCTCGAGCACGCGCTTGACGCCGAGCCGCCGGCACAAGGCGAGCAGTTGCTCGTGTTCGTTGGCGGCGTCGATCAACACGGCATCACCCGTTTGGCGACAGCGCACGACGAAAACGTTGTTGTCGAAAGGGCCGACGACGACCTTGTGCACCTCGACGATCGAGTCTTGCCAGTGCAGAGTGCCCATCTCGCTCATGTCGAGACGACCTCAAATCCGAGCGACAGCGCGACGGGGATTTGCGCGGCATCGAATGTCACAAAGCGAATTGGTTGCGGAAGGCGAGCGGCGGCCGCAAGGTGAATTGCGTTGCTGATCTGCAGCGGCTGGTCGCGCGTCATCAGCGCGGCATCGTCGAGGCATCTTTGATCAACTGGCACAACCGCAACATAGTCCCAGGTGTGGCGAATCTCGTCTTCGAGGTTTTCGCGCAGCACGGGCTCGTCGGTAAGGCGGTCGACCAGGGCGATGGCCTCGCTGAGGGCTAGCGCGCTGCAACAAATCATCTCTTCGCCTTTGATCGCCTTAAGGGCAACTGTTCGCGCGGCGCCCGCTATGTGCATGGCGACCAGCGCGCTGGTGTCGAACACGAGTGTCACCCGCGCACCTGCCGCAACAATTGATCGATGCGCGCGCCACTATGCACCGAGACGGCGTCGCCGGGTTTGAAGTCGCCATTGCGCCGTGGGGCGATTACTGCACCGCGGGCCACGAGGTCGGCGATTGTCAATATCGTCGTCGGGTCGGCGGTGATCGGCCCGAGCAACGCCACGGGTGCACCCGAGACGGTTACCAAGATGTGCTGGCCTGCGCCCGCCCGACGTATATAGGTAGAGGCCTGTTCGCGCAACTCGCGGATACCAATCTTGCGGGTCATGGGGGCAGGCTAGCGGATTTGCGTACGCTTGTGTACACACTACGATTAGCGCGCGACCGCTACGGACGCCATAATGATCCGCATGAACTTTGCCTTTACAGAAGAACAAGAAGAGCTCCGTAAAATCGTCCGATCGTTTCTCGACGCCAAGTCGCCAGAATCGGCGGTGCGCGAGCAGATGGAAACATCTAATGGTGTCGACCCAGCGGTGTGGGCTCAGATGGGCGAACAGATGGGCCTGCAAGGCCTGATCATTCCGGAAGAGTTCGGCGGTTCTGGTTTCACCCAGATCGAACTCGGCGTTGTTCTCGAAGAGATGGGTCGCGCGTTGTTGTGCGCGCCGTTCTTCTCGACGGTCGTGCTTGCTGCCAACACGCTGTTGCAAAGCGGCGACAAGGCGGCGATGACGAAGTACTTGCCAGGTATCGCCAGCGGTGAAAAGACCGCAACGCTCGCGAGCACTGAGCCTTCTGGCAAGTGGGACGAAAAGGGAATCACGATGGAGGCCAAGGGCTCTGGCACTGACTTCAAACTGAACGGCACGAAGATGTTCGTGATCGATGGCCATACAGCCAACCTCGTGATAGTCGCCGCTCGCACGACAAAGGGTGTGTCACTGTTCGCAGTTGACGGCGACGCCAATGGTCTTACCCGCACCGCGTTGTCGACGATGGATCAGACGCGCAAGCAAGCCAAGCTCGAGTTCAAAGATGTTTCCGGCGAATTGATCGGTACAGAGGGCAAGGGCTGGGATGTGTTGTCAACGGTGTTCGACCTCGCAGCAGTCTCGCTTGCTGCCGAGCAGGTTGGCGGCGCGCAAAAAGTTCTCGACATGGCGGTCGAGTACGCCAAGGTTCGCGTGCAGTTCGGTCGGCCGATCGGTTCTTTCCAGGCCATCAAGCACAAGTGCGCCGACATGTTGCTTGAGGTCGAATCGGCAAAGTCTGCTGCGTACTACGGCATGTGGTGCGCGAGCGAGATGAATGCAGAGTTGCCGTCGGTGGCATCGCTCGCCAAGGCGTATTGCTCAGAGGCGTACTTTCACGCCGCGGCCGAGAATATTCAGATTCACGGCGGTATCGGTTTCACTTGGGAGCACCCGGCGCACCTGTACTTCAAGCGTGCCAAGTCGAGTGAGTTGCTGTTCGGTGATCCGACGTACCACCGCGAGTTGCTTGCCCAGCGCATCGGTATCTAACAACTTGCTGGTCGCAGGGCTCCTGCGTTGATAATTTTCTTCAGCATCGTCTCGGCTGTGTTGGTGTTCGCCATCGCTGCCGGCGTGATTGGTCGCGAGGCGCACCGGCTCGACGGCGTGGCCCCGCGAGCGATTTACATTCTCGAGCAGGCAGTCGATTTTGTGGCCGCGCGGTTACCTGCCGAAACGCAGGCGCGGTTGACGCTGGCAGAGCTGGGTAAATTGCTCAACATGCATTTGGCGTGGCTGCACGAAAATGGTTTGCAGCCCCTCGACGTGATCGACAGGCCGCAAGACATATCGCAAACGATCGTGGTTGGGGAAGAGACGCTGATTGCCTACCTCTTAGGTGAGGCAGTGAAGGCCAAGGTCGAAGTCTTAGACGATGTCGACGTTGTGCACGTGGTGCGTGCGCACCTTGCTTATTTCGATGCGATCGGCGCAGTCGGGCCGAACGCATCAAGCAGCGACCTCTGACCGATCACGTTTTGCTTCCAGGTCGAAACATAGCGCTCTAGCTTCGGGTTGAAGTACGGGTCGTCGTCGAGTTTGTCGCGCCAGCGCGCGCCGATCTTGGCGACCTCGAACAATTGCAGTTTCGGCGAGCGAGTTAGAGATTCGAAGTGGTAGAACTGGGCGTGCGGGGTGAACAGCACTCGGTAGCCAAGTTCTTGCAACTTAAGTCCAAAGTCGACGTCGTTGTAGTTGTTAGGGAAGTGCGTGCACAGGCCGCCAGCATTGATAAAGGCGTCGCGCTTGATTAGCGCGCACGCGGCGATTACGCCCGAGACCTCGCGTTGCACCCGCAGCAAGTGTTGCGCGCCGGTATGCGCGAGCGGCCGGCTGCGGTACAGGTCGTACGGCACCGGGTTCAAGAGGTGTCCCGCGCTTTGAATCGTGCCGTCTTCGTACACGAGCATTGGCCCGACCATCGCCACGCCAGGGTCTGCGAGCAGGCCGACCATGGTTTCAAGTGCGTCGGGCGTGATCATCTCAGTGTCGTCGTTGAGTAACAACAGCAACTCTGACTCACTACACGCCACGCCGAGGTTGATCTTGTCGGCAAAGTTAAACGGCTTTGAGAATTCGACGAAGCGCACTTTGTCGCCACCCGCCCTGACGATTGCGTGGCGTGCCTCGCTCGGCGTTGGCTCGTCGGCGACGATGATGATCTCGAAGTTCGTGTAAGTAGAGCGGGAAATGAGTGTTTCGATGGCGTGTGCCGCCAGAACTTTGCGCTCACCGTGAATTACCTCGGTCGTGCCGCGGGTCGGGATAATTACGCTGATGCGCGGGGCCGCCGAGATCGTGCGTCGCACGCGCACGACCGGCAGGTGCTCATCGAGAACTAAGTCCGCGGCAATATTCGTTCGCGTGCAGTGCTCGCGCACGGCGTCAACCGAGCAGGTCGGCTGCAAATGCCTTTGATCCGATGTATAAAGAATCTCGGCGATTCGCAGTGGCGCGGCGCCAAGTTCGGCGAGGCGCAGCGCTCGGTCGTGGGGGTGCATTGCTGTTAACGCCGCGAGACCTCCAGCTTGCTCGACCAATTGGGCTGGCGCCACAACTAGTTCGCCGACGTAACAGTGCGAGCGCAGGCGCTCGGGCGACCACTGCGGGCGGCGCACTTGTGTCGGTTCATCCCATCTGCTCACCGAGCCGTGAAGCGAGTCGCCGTAAATCATGCCGTGGTCGGGATGATTGCCGATGAACTCGTTCAGAAATGCGATCGTGTTTGGTGTCAGCGCGTCGCCGCAGCGCATGAAGATGACGTGATCGCCGGGCATCGCTTGAGTCGCGACTTCTACGCTGCGCGAGCCGAGCCCCGATTTTTCCACAACATCCTGTAGCTGCAGTGCAAGATTTACAATCACCACGCGTAGTGGCGTCACCTCGCTGCCTTGAAGCGATTTCAATGTGCGCTTCAGGTCTTTGGCTACAGCCTTGTCGGCATTTATGGAAACGGCGTAGGTGCTCACCCGGCCAACTTCTTGAGGATGTAGCGCAGCGACTTGGGCATGTGCCGATAAGCGAAACGAATCGGACGCAACCACGGTTGGTGCACCCAGTCGATTTGCTGACTGGCCTGGGCGCTCTTGGCGAAACTGTCGCGGAAGTGATAACCGTCCATGCTGGTGGCAGGACCGTAGATTTTCAGCACCCGCGCCTCGGCGATGGCGCCAATCTCGGCATCGCGCTGGGCTAGCTGGGTTAGAACAAGTTCGCGCCGCGCTGCTTCGACGGCATCAACTTGCCAACTTGCGCCGTTTGCCATGCCCTGAATACTAATGATTAAGGCGAACGCTAAATCATCATGTTCAGGTTATGAGCGATGCGCTCTACGAGTTCGGTATCTCCAGAACCAGACCACCAGGCAGAATTTTCTTGCGCCGTTCCGCGACCTGTTGCGAGCGTTAGAAAAGTATTGCTATCAGTTGTAAAAGTTGCGCGAATATTTGCTGGCTCGTCGTCGACGAACGTCGCCCGACCGTTAGTTATTGTGATGAATAGTTCGCGACGCACGGGGCCGCTAATAACGAAGCACACCGAGTCGCCCTCTGGGGTGGCGGCGCGCTTGCCAATAACGATCGGCAGCGTGCGAATTAGCCGATCAATGGTGTGTTCGGCGGCCGGCCCAGATTCGTGACCAGGAAGTTTCAGTGCGCGGCGAATGTCTTGTTCGTGCACCCAGCAGTCGAGCACGCGAATGCTCAAGAAGTCGCCGACAGTACCGCGGCCCGTCGGCATCATCACGGGCGTGTCGAAGAAGGCGTCGTCGGCTTCATTCAGCTGCTTAGTGCGGGCGGCGGCAACTTCTTTCCATTCAGAAAAAACCTGCGCACCAGTCGAGTTGCGTCGCGCATCAACCTCGTGTTCGTTAAATTCGCCGATTTTGTTTTTGACATAATCGCGCGGCGTAGCTCTGTGCTCTGATGGCGTGTCGCCGCGGCTGACTTTTTCGGTAGATACAAGATGCGAAAGTGTGTCCTGCACCGACCAGCCCGGGCAGGCGGTCATTGTCTTCCACTGAGCTTCGCTGAGGGTCTCGCAAAGCTCGTTGAGCGACTTCCATGTCACGATGAGTTTGTTAATCGAATCTGTAGGGATCATTTCCATTGCCGCGCCGTTAGGTATGGGGCGAAGATTTCGCCGATCTTGTGGAGGTCGGCATTCGTCTTTGGGGTCTTGATTTCGTAGAGACCTTCGAACGAGCTGTAGGCGACAGTCATCTCCCACAACCGCATCGCCTCGTCACCCATCGGCGCGGGCACGACGACAGGGCCGAATACGGCGCGATTATTTGCGAACACCAAGATTGGCACCCCGAAACCCGCGTACTCGTTTACCGCGCGCTCGTGATCGGCGCGCACGTCGTCGTGCGTTGTCGGGTCGGCGAGCGCGTCGTCCCAAGCGTTTGTCGGCGCGCCGATGCTGGCTAGCAATTCGAGCGCGACCTCGCGGTCGTACGGCCGACGAGCCTCAATGTGTAGCGCCCTGCCAATCGCCTCGTACCAGTCGTCGCACCATGCCATGCTCTGGCGGCGAAGCCACGCGCCGACTCGCATCGGGCTCCAGCCGTAAGCAAGATCGCGCTCCCACGGGTGCTTCTTGCCCTCCACCAAATTGATTTCTTCGAGGCTAAAAAACTTCCACGAGATTTCGAGCCCGGTCAGCCGTCGAACTTCACGAATCCAGACCGAGGTCTGATACGCCCACGGGCACATTGGATCGAAATAAAAATCGATTCGCTTGGCATCCATATCTTCACAACCTAGGGGATGACGACTAGATTCGTGATATGGAAAGACCTTCGCGATTCGCCCACACCCGCTTTCTCGGTGACAAGCGCACCCAATTGGTATACGACCTAGATGAGTGGTCGGATGTCGCTGTCATCGACGAGATCGTTGCCAGCGAGGTGGGCTTGTGCTTCGGCCCTGACACATTGCCAGAGGCGCGCAATCGCGGTTACACGCTCGCTTCGGCAGGTAAATCGCGCCGCCACCGCAAGCCTCGCGCTTAGTTCGTGTCGCGCCGGTGAATGGCAGTTTTCTCTCGGGCGGATTAAACCTCGCTAGATATTTGGTCGTGCCGCAGGGCAAGGCTGGCGCGTTGCCGGCGATGGTGCTGTGCCACGGTTTTCCTTCTGGCGGTATCGACGCTCGTCAATCGGCAGGGACCTTCCCCGAGCTATGCGATCGGGTCGCCCACGAGCTCGGTTGGGTGGCGATGACGTTTACATTTCGCGGCTGTGCCACGAGCGAGGGCGACTTCTCGATGCAAGGCTGGGTCGACGACCTGCGCGCGGCCATCAGCCACGTCGTATCCGAAACATCGCCGAGCGGCATTTGGTTGGTCGGCAACAACACCGGTGGTTCCCTTGCTCTGTGTGTCGCCGCCGATGATCCACGAGTGGATGGTTGCGCTTTGCTCGGTGCGCGCGCCGACTTCGACGACTGGGCAGAGCACCCGCGCAGGTTTCTCGAACACTCCCGCGAGATCGGCACGATTCATCGTCCGGGCTTCCCGCCATCGCCAGACGAGTGGGCGCGCGAGTTGCGACGCTTTCGACCGACTGAGGCTGCCAAGCGAGTCGCGCCGCGTCCGCTGCTATTGATGCACGGCGCGGATGACGATATTGTTCCGACCGCAGATTCACGCGTGTTGGCTCAAGCCCACGGCGCAGCCGAGTTGCAAATTATCGCGGGTGCCGGTCACCGCTTGCGCCACGATCCGCGGGCGATGGCGATGCTCTTGGGCTGGCTCGATCGCCAGCGCAACAACGCTTAGTTTTTTACTTTGCTGTGCCAGTTCCAGGCGCTGGTGATGATGCTCTGCAGATCGTGCGTCGCTCGCCAGCCGAGAACCGAGCGAATCAAGGTTGCGTCGGCGTAACTCACGGCCGGGTCGCCGGCGCGGCGGCCAACAATTGTGTGCGGCACCTTACGGCCGCTGACTTGTTCAGTCATCGCAATCACGTCGAGCACCGAGTTACCGTTGCCTGTTCCGACGTTGCAGGCCATCGAGGCACCGCCGTTCGCTAGGTAACCGAGCGCCTTGACGTGGGCGAGTGCGAGGTCTTCGACATGAATGTAATCGCGCACGCAGGTGCCATCTTTGGTGGGGTAGTCGTTGCCGTACACCGAGAGGTTGCCGCTGAAGCCGAGCACTGCTTTCATCACGAGTGGTATCAGGTTCTGCGACATCGACCAGTCTTCGCCGATGCTGGCATCTGAACTCGCGCCGGCCGCGTTGAAGTAGCGCAGGCTCACCGAACGCATTCCGATTGGCTGGCACGAGAACAGAAACTTTTCGACGATCGCTTTGGTCTCGGCGTAGACACTCTCGGGTCGCAGCGCCGCGTCTTCTGCGATCGGCGTCTTGTCGGGGTTGCCGTACACGCCAGCCGACGACGAAAAGACAATACGATCGACGCCGTTAGCGAGCAGCGTGCGGACCATCGCGATTGAGTTGGCGACGTTGTTGCTGTAGTAGCGCAGCGGCTGCTCCATCGATTCGCCGACTGCCTTATAGGCCGCGAAGTGCACGACTTCGGTTACGTCGTACTTGCGGCAAGTTTTTTCGATCGCGCGGCGGTCGGCGATGTCGGCGACAACGAGGGGCACGTCGGCGAGGCGGCTCTTGTCGCCGTATTCGAGCGAGTCGAGCACGACCACGTCGCGATTTTGGGCAATCAACTGTCGCACGGTGTGCGAGCCGATGTATCCGGCTCCACCTGTGACGAGAACAGTCATGGGTTCAGGTTAATGACGCAGCTTGGCAACCGCTTTGCGCCGGGGTTTGTTGGGCCGGTCTTGCTTGTCGACGTCGGCTAGTTTCTGCATCTTCTTAAACCCACGCACCTTTAATAACGTCGCCGCCGAGGTGATGTCGGCGACCGACCGAGGCTCGGCATCACTAAACGCTCCAGCAAATTTCTTCCAATCTTTCGGGCGTACTCCGATGCGCTTGCCGAGCAAGGCGATAAAAATCTGTGCCTTCTCTTCGCCGTAACCCGGCAGCACGCGCAGCCGCGCAAAAAGTTCTTCGGCTTCGTCGACGCCCTTCCAAATGTTGGCGCCCTTGCCCTTGTACTCTGCGGCGATGATCGTGCACACGCCGTGAATGCGACGCGCCATCGACGCCGGAAATCTGTGGATTGCTGGCTTGGCGCAACAGACCGTCACGAATTTCTCAACATCCATCGCCGTGATCTTCTTGGCGTCGACATGACCGAGACGTTCGCGAATCGTGTGCGGCCCCGTGAACGCCCACTCCATCGGTACCTGCTGATCGAGCAACATGCCAATCAGCAGCGCGGTGCCGTCGTTGTTCAGCAGCGCGTCGGCTCGCGGGATGCCAGTTATGTAGAGGTCCGGCGCTTTTGTACTACTTGCAGCTTTCATGGTATTCAGTATTGCTTAGGCGTTGAGCGGATTAATGGTTTCTGGGTCTATCCCGTAATGCACGATCGCTTTTTGCACGGCATCTAGACTGATCGCGCCGGTCAGGCTTAACTCGTAAAGCACGGTCACGACGATGTGTCCCGAGTCGATCTCGAAGTGGCGGCGCAAGGCTTCGCGGGTGTCGCTGCGCCCCATGCCGTCTGTGCCAAGTGGCGTGAACTTACGGCGAGGGATAAACCTGGCAACCTGCTCGGGCACCATGCGCATGAAGTCTGTGACAGCGATGATCGGCCCGTTGCCGCCGTCGAGCAGGCGAGTGACGAGCGCTTGGCGCGGCGAGGCGCCGGGGTGCAAGCGATTCCAGCGTTCGACTTCGAGTGCCTCTTCGCGCAGCGACTTGTATGAGGTGGCAGACCATAACTCTGCGCCGACGTCGTAGCGCTCGAGCAACTCGGCGGCGGCAAGTTGGGCCGCGCCGTGAGCCGGGCCCGAAAATAGAATCGTCGCGCGGTGCTTGCCGCCCGGGGCTTCGCGCCATTTGTAGAGCCCCTGCAAAATTTCGGCGTCGATCGTCGTCGCGTCGCCCTGCGCTGGCATCAAATAATTTTCGTTGTAAAGCGTGATGTAATAGAAGATGTCTTCTGGTTTGTCGCCGTACATTTTGTTGATGCCTTGGCGCACAATCGAAGCAACCTCGTAGGCGAACGACGGGTCGTAAGCCTGGCAGGCTGGCACGGTGCTAGCGAGCAGCAAGCTGTGCCCGTCTTGATGTTGCAAGCCTTCGCCCATCAGTGTGGTGCGTCCGGCGGTCGCGCCCAACAAAAAGCCGCGCGTGCGCGCATCGGCCGCCTGCCAAATTAAGTCGCCGACGCGCTGAAAGCCGAACATCGAATAGAAGGTGTAGAACGGCACCATCGGCACGCCGCGGGTGGCGTAACTCGTGCCCGCGGCAATAAAACTAGCCATGCTTCCGGCCTCCGTGATGCCCTCTTCGAGAATCTGACCCGAAGTCGACTCGGCGTAACTCAACAACAGCGCGTGGTCGACGGGCTCGTATTTCTGACCCTGCGAGGCATAGATCTTAAATTCGCTAAACAGCGAGTCCATTCCGAACGTGCGGGCCTCGTCGGGGATAATCGGCACGACGCGCTCGCCGAAAGACTTGTCGCGCAAGAGGTTGCGCAGAAGTCGCGTGAAGCCCATCGTCGTGCTCACCGCTTGCGCGCCACTACCCAAAGTGAACTCGCTAAATGCCTCTGGGCTTGGCAGCAGCAGTGGCTTGCGCGCCGTAGTCGTGCGTTTTGGAATGCTGCCGCCGAGTGCGCGGCGCCGCTCCATCATGTACTGATATTCGACGCTGTCGACGGGAGGCCTGTAGTACGGCGGGTTGTCGCCGCTGAGGGCGCTGTCGGGGATCTCGTCGTTGAGGTGCAAAATGTCGCGTAATGCGCGCAACTGTGCGTCGCTCATCTTTTTGATCTGGTGCGTGGCGTTGCGACCCTCGATTTCGTGGCCGAGCGTCCATCCCTTGACCGTCTTGCACAAAATTGCTGTCGGCCGACCCGAGCCAGCGTTTTCGGTGGCGGCTCGATACGCCGCATACAACTTGTGGTAATCGTGCCCGCCGCGGGGCAGCGTTTCCAGCTCTTCATCTGTCAGTTGCGATACCAACTCGCGCAGGCGCGGGTCTGGCCCGAAAAAGTTTTCGCGAATGTAGTTGCCGTCCTCGATGATGTAACGCTGAAACTCTCCGTCCACCGTGTTATTCATCTTGTTCAGAAGCGCGCCTGACGTATCGCGAGCGATCAGTTCGTCCCACTTCGAGCCCCAGATCACCTTGATCACGTTCCATCCCGCGCCGCGAAACACCGCTTCGAGTTCTTGGATGATCTTGCCGTTGCCGCGCACTGGCCCGTCGAGACGTTGCAGGTTGCAGTTGACGACAAAGGTCAGGTTGTCGAGTTGTTCGCGCGCGGCGAGCGAAATCGAGCCGAGCGTTTCTGGTTCGTCGCATTCGCCGTCGCCCAGAAAGGTCCACACGCGACTCTTCGAAGTGTCATCTAGTTGGCGATTCTGTAAATAGCGGTTGAAGCGCGCGTGGTATAGGGCGGTCAGAGGGCCGAGGCCCATTGAGACGGTCGGAAACTCCCAGAACTCGGGCATCAATCGAGGGTGCGGGTAGCTCGAGAGCCCGCGGCCGTCGCGGCCGATCTCGCGGCGGAAGTGATCGAGGTCGTCTTCCTCTAAGCGGCGCTCGATAAACGCGCGCGCGTAAACGCCGGGCGCGGCGTGACCCTGAAAGTAAACGTGATCGCCTGGGGTGCCGGAGTCCTTGCCGCGAAAGAAATGATTGAAGCCAACCTCGTACAAACTTGCCGACGACGCAAATGTTGAGAGGTGACCGCCGATACCATCGGCGTTGGCGTTGGCTCGAACCACCATCACGGCTGCGTTCCAGCGAATGTAGGCGCGAATGCGCCGCTCGATGTGTTCGTCGCCAGGAAACCACGGCTCTTGTTCGCGCGGGATGCTGTTGACGTACGGAGTCGAAACTGTGGCGGGGAAACTGACCTGACTCTCGCGGGCCCGCTCGAGCAAGCGCGACAGTAAATACCTAGCGCGGGTCTTGCCGCCGACTTCGACGACGCCATCTAGTGAATCGAGCCACTCTTGGGTTTCAACTGGGTCAGTGTCTGGCAATTGATGCATCGAGCCGTCAAAGATCATGTACTCATTCTCGCAGACTTACCAGTGGGTACGCGCGCGAGATGCCCAGATGAGCAAGTATCTAGAGTGTGACAAACGAGATGTTCCCCGACGAAGTTGCCGAATTGGCGGCGGTAGTGGCGGCACGCCTGATTATCTACACTGACGGCGCGTGCTCGGGCAACCCTGGCCCAGGTGGGTGGGCGTGGGCAATTGCGCCAACTGGCGACATCAGTGGAACTGGCGGTGAACCGCACACCACGAATCAACGAATGGAAGTTGCTGCAGCAATGAACGCACTGCTCGCGCACGACAACGAGCCTGGGCCAATTGAGATCAGGAGCGACTCGACATATGTCGTACATTGTTTTCGCGACCAGTGGTGGAAGGGGTGGATTAAGCGCGGTTGGAAAAACACTGCGCGCCAACCAGTTGCCAACCGCGATCTGTGGGAACCGTTTATCGACTTGGTGAACGCGCGCGGCGACGTGACGTTTACTTGGGTCAAGGCCCACAACGGCGAACCGATGAATGAGTTTGTCGATGCGCTTGCGGTTGCGGCGGCCCTCGGGTTCGCCTGACGGCTCGTAACGCAATAGTCTCTTACGCCATGGACATCAACGGAGCAAGCGCAATCGTTACAGGTGGAGCATCGGGTATCGGGGCCGCGTCGGCACGAATGCTGGCCAAGCTCGGAGCCAAGGTAGTGGTAGCCGACCTGCAAGAAGAAAAGGGTCAGGCGCTCGCCAAAGAAATAGGTGGAGCGTTCTGCAAGGTCGATGTAACCGTCACACAAGACATCATCAACGCCGCCGAGATGGCCAAGTCGATGGGCCCAGTTCGCGTGCTCGTCAACTCTGCCGGCATCGGCTGGGCGCAACGCACCGTAGGTAGAGACGGCTCGTACGATTCGGCGGCCAATCTCGATGCCTTTAAAAAAGTAATTGCGATCAACCTCGTCGGTTCGTTCGACTGCATTCGCATCGTCGGCACCGCGATGAGCCTTAGTGAGCCACTCGCTAACGGCGAGCGCGGGGCGATCGTCAATATCGCTTCTGTCGCCGCGTTTGACGGACAAATCGGCCAAGCCTCGTATTCGGCGTCGAAGGGCGGAGTCGTCGGCATGACGCTGCCGATCGCCCGCGATCTTGCGGCCATCGGTGTGCGCATCAACACGGTTGCACCTGGTCTTATCGACACGCCGATTTACGGCGAGGGTGACCGCAGCGAAGACTTCAAGAACAATCTGCAAAAGGGCGTGCTCTTCCCGCAGCGTCTTGGTTCTCCAGAAGAACTGGCCTCGATGGTGATGGAGTGCATCACCAACAGTTACATGAATGCCGAGTCGATTCGCGTCGACGGCGGCATCCGCATGCAACCCAAGTGATGTTCTAAGCCGGGGTGTGGCAGTGACCCACGTTCTCCATCAACATCCGTTCACGCCGTACGACCGCTTACCGACAGTCGACGTCGCGTCGTTCATGGCGATGCCGATCATGGACGAAATGATGCCCGTGACGATGGCCGACGAGTTTCGCCACCGTGTCGGCACGAAACCGCTAGACATCGCCAAGTGGTTGCCGAGCGACTCAGAGACTGCGCCAACGATCGAGATGAAGCGCGAGTTGCTTAGCGTGCGGCGCGATGAGGTCGTGTCGTTGTTTGAAGGCGGTGAGAACGCTGCGCAAGAGGCGGCCGAACTGGTCGCGCAGTTCGCTGGGGTAACGCTGCGCTCGACTGGCATCGAAGCGCTGGTAGAGGCTTCGCTGCTAGTGGCCGACGATCTGACAGTTGTTGAGCCGCGCATCGGAGGCGACTCGGTGGAGCGGATGTTGTGCGTGGCTGGCGTCGTGTGCGCGCCGAGCCGCTGGAAGTTGGCGAGCAAGATGGGCCAAGACATGATGGGAGTGCACCAGCCGGTGGCGCGTTACGCGGGCGACATCGGCGCCGCTGTCGACACGCGCATGGCGCATATCACCGTCGATCGCCCGGTGTGGCGCTCAAACTGGACAATCGAAGATCACCCCGCACTGTTTCAACCCTTCGGGCCGCCGTCGCCTCTCGTGACAGACCCGGCCCTGCTGTGGGTGCGCATGGAGCGCCAAACTTTGCGTCGCCTTCCGAAGTGCGACGGCATCTTGTTCACGATCCGCGGCTATCAGCAACCGATCACCGATTACGTTGCCCGCGGCGCCGAGCAGGCCAAGATTCTGCATTCGCTGGTCGCGCGCTTGCCCGATGACGTGGCCCGCTACAAATCTGTTTTGCAATACCGCGACTTGCTATTGCCCTGGCTCGCGCAGCACTTTTAGAAGCCCCAATTTCAAGAAGTGCACACAATTTCGGCACTTTTCGTTTTCTAGGCACACATCGCCTGCGGCCGGTCAGTTCAACAAGTTCTGGCCTCTTACAGCCACTGGAGGTTGCTATCGTGAAATCAATGATCATTCCAAAAGAACCTGACAATTCGTCTGCGCTCGCAGAAAAGTTGTTTTGTGAAGCGATTGCCAAGAGCGACGAAGGTTTCGCGCTCGAAAGCCCTGCATCACCGCTTGTTCGCTGGCATGGCCAACTATCAGATCTGGCGCCCGCGCTGCCACGACCTGATGCCATTAACTGCTGAGCCGGGTGTACAGCGAAATTGCGCTGGTCTTCGACGTAAATGTTTGGATTGACGCAGCGGTATTTTTAAATCAAAACGGTCAACTGCCGGGCTTGGTAACCGGAGATATCGATTCGCCGCAAACCTGTGCATCATGTTTTTCATGGTTTGCAGAACATCTCTTAGAGAATTTGAACTTGTTCAGCGACGACGGCATCCAGCAGATCGTGCTGCGAAAACTGACGCAACCAAGTGTGGCTGTGCAGGCTGAGGATCGTGGGCTTGGACTGAGCTACGAAGAAGCGACTGCGTGCCTCCAATATCTAAATCGCTGCGCCGATTCAACGGGGCGTTCGTACAGGGTTGTGCCACCTGCTCCAGTGGGCTCGATCGGGGAAGACTTTGAAGATCGTCGAGTCTTCGGAGTGCTTGAGCATGCGTCACGACAATTCCCCGAAATGCTCCCATTGATGATTACAAATGATCGCGGGTTCGCACAAGAAGTTGCGATGAAGTCTCCAATATTGAATAGTGGATTACCGCGCTGGGCGGCAATGAGTCCGAGACATTTTGTGAACCAGATCGCGGCGAGGGCGCGTTAGGGCTTGCTCGTAATCCTGCGAGTGATCACGTCGTGTAGTCGGCGTTGATGCGCACGTAGCCAGCGGTTAGGTCGCATCCCCAAACCGTGGCACTATGGCTGCCCGTCGCGAGGCTGACGTGAATGCGCACATCGGTGCCGCGCATGTAACTGCTCAACCCGGCAAGCCCAGCGTCGTCGACGCGAGTGGGGTATACCTCTTGCGTGCCGAAACGGATCACGACGTTTTGTTGCTGTATATCTGAGTACTGGCTGCACTTGCCGACCGCCATCGCCACGCGGCCCCAGTTCGGGTCTGCGCCGTGCACCGCAGTTTTTACGAGCGGCGAGTTGACAATCGACTTGGCGACGGTCTTGGCCTGCTCGTAATCGCGTGCAGTGTCGACATGTACTTCAATAAGTTTTTCTGCACCCTCACCATCTCGTGCAACTTGCTTAGTGAGGGATAGCGCCACTTCGTGCAGTGCTACATCAAAGGCTGTGAGATCAACGGCACCTGCGACACCACTAGCCAAGATGATTGCAGTATCGCTCGTAGAGGTATCGGTATCCACCGAGACGCAGTTGAATGTGCGGTCGATGGTCGAGCGAAAGATGCGATCGAGATCGACAGCAGATACATCGGCATCGGTGAACATCAGCGTGATTAGCGTGGCCATGTTTGGTTCGATCATGCCGACGCCTTTGGCGACGCCGACAACCCGTGCGTTCGAACCAGCGATGTTGGCGCTGGCGATCTTGGCGACGGTGTCGGTGGTCATGATTGCCCTGGCGACGTCGTCGGCAAGATCAGTGCTTCTCATCGCGTCGACTCGCGCCAACCCCGCCCGAACCTTGGCCATTGGGTACTGACGACCGATGACGCCTGTCGAGGCGATCAGCAGCTCTTGCTGGTCGCACGACAGGGCGGCAGCGACATTAGCGATAACTTCGCGCGCGTTTGACATGCCCTCTTCGCCCGTAGCAACGTTGGCGTTCTTCGAAATCACCACGACACCGCGCGCCGAGTGATTTGCCAAATGTTCGCGGCTGACGACAACGCTCGGCCCGGCAAAGCGGCTCTGCGTAAAGACACCGGCAGCCGTGCAGACCGTGTCTGCCACTACAAGGGTGAAGTCGTCTGTCGAGTCTTTGATGCCGATATTGGCGACGCGGGCGCGAAACCCGAGCGGAAGTTCGGTGTTCACTTAGCGGCGAAGTGAGCGGCAAGGTTGCCGAGTGTTTTGACCATCGATTTTTTGTTTCTGGATGGGAACATCGCGAGTCTTAACATCAGCACCGACTTCGCATTTGTGTAATCGAACTGCTCGGTCACTTTCGTGCCGCCGGCAACCGGCTCGAGAATGTAGCGCCAGACGTGGCCGCCCATGTGGCGCCATGAGATCTGCTTGCCCTCGACAAACTCGACAACTTCGTTGGTGATCTTGTAGGGCACGCCAAGCTTCATCTGCATGCCAAACTTGGCGCCGATGCTCAGCCTCGCTGGTACCCCTGTCTGCGTGTCACGCACGGTTCCGGATCCGTCGATCAAACTGTGGTTGCGGGGGTCTGCAAGAAAGTCAAAAATTACTTCGGGAGACGCGGTTACGACTCGCTCGACGCTGACGACCAAATTTTTTGTCATGAGTTAAATCTAGAGCAGCGAGGCCGCAACTGCTTCGCCACATCGCCGACCAGAGAACATCGCGCCCTGAATTGATCCCGTGTCGCGGTGGTCACCACACACAAAACGCCCTCCGCCAAGGGAGACCGCTTGCTTGGGGTTAAACGGGGGCCGCTGCTCGGGCCCGCCGTGAGTAATTCTGAAAGTGCGCAGGTGTTGCCATTCGTCGACCTGAGCACCCCACCAAGAGCGCAGTTGCGTTCGCGCCATTTGCTCTAGGTCCCCTTCTATAACCCCTGGCATTGCCGCGACGATCAAGTGCTTGCCGCGTGGTGCATATTGCGAAACGACGTTGGTGAGCACTGCAACGTTGAGCACGGGGCCGCGGCCCGTGCCGTCGAGAACAACGAGTTTGTCGTCTATCGGTGGTCGATCGGCCGAGAAATAGACCGCTCCAGCGGTCCTAGACCTAATTTTTTCTAGGCCAAGTAAGTCACTGGCGGCCGGGCTCTCGGTGGCGACGACAATTGCACGAGAGTTGATGCGCGCACCGCTAGCCGTGATCGCTGTCGTGCCGTCGAGTGCGGCCACTGGTCGATTTAGAAAAACGGTGCCTGCCTTTAACCGCGTAGCGAGCTGCTCGGGTAGGGCGCTCATGCCCGCGCTCGGCAACGCGCTGTCACCCTGCGAGAGCGAGCGAAAGATCATGTCAAACATGCGCCGCGATGTTGCCAAGTGCGGGTCTAGTTGCACGCCGCCAAAGAGCGGGCGAAAGAAACGGTCAATCATTTTGTCTGAAAAGCCGAGGTCGCGCAATGCGTCAACTGTCGAAACATCTTTGCCGCGCAGAAGCTTGGGTGCGTTCGTGCGCATTACGCGCTGGCGCAACAGCCCAATGCGCACCTTGTCGAACAGCGAACCGATCGGTGCGAATGCGGTCGACAGCAGGCTGCGCGGCATGCGAAATGGGTCGGCGACAACAGTTCCCTTGCCGTTCAGCCACACCAGTGCACCGGGATCAAATGCCTGTAGGTCGAGGGCGGCCATGTCTACTTGCTTGGCGAGCTCTGGGTAAGCGGTTAGCAAAACCTGAAAACCACGGTCGATCGTGAACCCGTCGACGATTTCTGTGCGCACTCGGCCGCCGACCGCGTCCTGCGCTTCGAGAACGACCACGCTTAAACCACGTCGCTGAATTTCGTGTGCTGCGACCAATCCAGCGAGGCCGGCGCCGACGACGATAACGTCGACCGAATTCGGCAACTCGGGCGAATCTGCCATCGTTATTTATTGAGTAGTGAGCGCAGCGCCTCTTCGAGGTTGGTGTGCGCGAATTCGAAACCGCTCGAGGTTAGCGCCATTGGCAACACGCGCTGACCCGTGAATAACAGTGCGTCGGCAAGTTCAGCGCCGAGTATTAACTTCGGGCCGAACGATGGAATCGGCAAAAGCGCGGGACGGTGCAGAACCTTGGCCAGCGTTTTCGTGAACTCTAAATTAGTGACTGGGTTCGGCGCAGTGAGGTTGACGGGCCCGGAAACGTCGGCCGTCAACAAGTATTCGATCGCGCGAATTTCGTCGTCGAGCGAGATCCAGCTTTGCCACTGATCGCCCCGACCGAACTTGCCGCCCGCACCGATCTTGAACAGCGGCAGCTGCTTCTTGAGCGCACCTCCGAGCGGGGTGAGCACTATCCCGGTGCGCAGAAGTACTGTGCGAATGCCAGCGCTTACTGCCGGCGCTGTGGCCGCTTCCCATTGAGTGCAAACATCGGCGAGAAACGAAGTTCCATTCGCGCTCTGCTCGTCAAGGTTCTCATCGCCGCGAGCTCCGTAGATGCCGATCGCCGAACCGGATAAAAACACCGCTGGTTTCTTTTGTAACAAGGCAATAGTTTTTGCCAGCAATTTGGTCGAGAGCGTGCGGCTATCCAGTATTTCCTTTTTGTACGATTCTGTCCAGCGCTTGTCGCCGATACCGGCGCCAGATAGGTTGATGACCACATCTGCACCCTCAATGTCGGCGGCATCGAGGGTGCCCTTGGCAGGGTCCCACGAGATTTCGCTGGCGCCCGCACTGCGTCGCACGAGCCGCCAAACATCGTGACCAGATTTTGTTAACTTCGCAGATAATTGTGTGCCGATGAGGCCGCTGGCCCCTGATATAACGATCTTCATGGCATCACTTTATGACGTTCACTGGATGACGACTGGTACCGAGGTCACAACTGTGTTCGGTCTGTACAGCAGTCGGGCTTTTATCGACAGTGCGGACTGGTTGTGCAGCCACTGCGAGCGCAGGCTCGTCACGAATTCGGGGATTACGACGGTGATCAGGTCGTCTTCATAGACGCTGTCGAGTTCATTGATGCGCTTTAGTAATGGTTCGGTGAGTTCTCTGAAGTCTGATTGCACCAGGTCGAGTTCGACATTGATGCCGAAGTCGTGCCATTGCTGCGAAAGTTTGATGCCATCTTCTGGTGTCTGCACGACCGAGATGGCCAGCAGTCGGTCTGGGCGCAGACTCTCGGCATATTTGATCGCCTGCAGCACGCCTTGGTTCACCGAGCCGACGAGCACGATGACGAAGTGGGTGTGAAATGGCGCCTTGTAGTTGATGTCGGTCTTCAGAAAAGTGCGTACCCGTTTGTAGTGGCGGTTGATGCCGATGAAGCAGAACACCAAGGTAGGGATGACCATGGCGGGGATCCATGCGCCGTCGAAAAACTTGGTGACAACGACGATGCCAGCAACGAACGCGGTGGCGGTTGCGCCGACTATCGAAAAGAAAGCTCTTAGAACGTAGCCTGGCTCTTTGAGTTTGCGGTGACGAACGAACATGCCGAATTGGTTGAGCGTGAAACCGGTGAACACGCCGATCGCATACAGCGGGATCAGGGCGTTGACAAGACCGCCGAAAGTAATCACGAGGATCGACGCGACAAAGCCAAGGGCGATGACTCCGTTAGAAAACACGAGCCGATCGCCGCGGTTCATGAACTGGCGGGGCAAGAAACTGTCTTTCGCAATGATCGAACTAAGCCGCGGGAAGTTGGCGTAGCCAGTGTTAGCGGCCAAGATCAAAATTCCGAACGTCGCGAATTGGGTAACGAAGAAGAAGATATTGCGCCCGCCGTAGACCTGCTCGGCCAACTGTGCCAGGACGGTGTCTTTAATAAATCCCTGCTTGTCTTTGAGTGGCTCAAGGTGTTTAGCCAAGACACTCAGCCCGAAGAAACCTCCGGCCAAGATGATTGCCATCCAGACGAGGGTCGTGGCCGCGTTGCGGGGCTCTGGTTTCTTGAATGCGGGTACGCCGTCAGACACAGCCTCAATGCCGGTGAGTACGACAGCGCCCGATGAGAACGCCTTTAGAAAGAAGAACAACGTCACGGTGTTCTGGCCGCTGAGAAGTTCTTTGGCTGTCTCGCTGTCGTGGGCGATCGGCCCGAGGTCGCGGAAGTAGACCTTGAATAAGCCAACGCCGATAAGCGAGAACAAACTGATGATATATAGGTATGTCGGTGGCGCAAACAGCGCGCCAGATTCTTTGAGGCCGCGCAGGTTGACAATCGTTAGTAGCACGATGAAGCCAACGCACAGCTCAACTCGGTAAGGGGCGAGGCCGTTGAACGCCGAAATTATGGCGGCCACACCCGCGGCTACCGAAACAGCGACGGTGAGGATGTAGTCGACGAGCATTGATCCGCCAGCAACGAGTGACGGATAGACGCCAAGGTTTTCGCGCGAGACGATGTACGCACCGCTACCAGTCGGATACGCATGGATCGTCTGGTGGTAATTGCTGACGACGATGACCAGCAGTACCACGACGAGCACCGAGATTGGCACGAGCCTGCCGTAGGCGACAACACCGACACCGGCGAACGACAAAAAGACAATTAGAATTGCTTCGGTCGCGTACGCTGTCGACGATATTGCGCTGCTGGCGAAGATGGGCAGGGCGATCTTCTTGCTTAGCCTCTGGTCGGAGTCTTCGGATGTGGCGATCGGCGTACCGATGAAAAAACGCTTGAGAATGTTGTTCGACTTGGCCATGCGGTAGGTAATCCTCGCACATGAGCGACCCAATGTGCGAACAAGAGGCGTACGCTCTACTGGCAGGATCTTGTAGTCAAGTCGTAGAATCGTTGTGAAAAGCGCTCAAAGAAGGAGCCGACAGTGCATGTAGTAATCGTTGGTTGTGGTCGCGTGGGCTCGTCGCTCGGGCGCGAACTAATTGGTGGTGGTCACACGGTCGCCGTGATCGACCGCAAACCCGAAGCATTTACGCGACTAGGCGAAGACTTCGCTGGTCAAAAAATATCTGGCATTGGCTTTGACCACGACACGCTGATTAAGGCCGGCATCGAAAAAGCTGGCGCGCTGGCTGCCGTCACAAACGGTGACAACTCGAACATCTTGGTCGCCAGGGTGGCGCGCGAAAAGTTTGGTATCGAGCGAGTAGTGGCCCGCATCTACGATCCGAAACGCGCCGAGATCTACGAACGCCTAGGCATCGCCACGGTTGCAACGGTTAAATGGACGGCCGAGCGCATCTTGCGTCGCATCTTGCCAGACTCGCCAGCAGTTGAGTGGACAGACCCGAGTGCCAAAGTTGTTGTCGTCGAACGCGAGTTGCCAGAGTCACAAATTGGCAAGCGTGTTTTGGGTATTGATACCAAGTCGGCGCGCATCGTTGCGATACGCCGCTTAGGCGCCGCCATGATTCCGAACGCCGACACCGTCGTGCAACAAGGCGACGTCGCGTACGTTTCTGTAGAGATTGCGGCACTCAGTGAATTTGATGCACTCCTAAATTCTGCGTCTGTAAATGGGAAGGGTCACTGATCATGAAGGTAGTAATCGCAGGCGGCGGAAGCGTCGGTCGGTTTACCGCAGAGCAACTTGCGGGTGCTGGTCATGAGGTCACCATCATTGACAACGACCGTGCAGTTACTCGCGAACACGCCGCAGAAGTGGTGGCCTTCGGAGGGGTCTGGCATTTTGGCGACGCCTGTGATGTCGCCGTTTTGACCGACGCGGGCGTACCGCAGGCCGATGTTGTTGCCGCGGTAACTGGCGACGACGAGGACAACTTGGTGGTATCGCTGCTGTCCAAGCAAGAGTTTGGCGTGCCTCGCATTATCGCGCGCGTGAATAACCCGAAGAACTACTGGATGTTCAACGAGATGTGGGGAGTTGACGTTTCGGTGTCGACCCCGCATCTGATCACGAGCCTCGTGCAAGAGGCCGTCGTCGTCGGCAGCTTCGTACGGCTGATGGATCTCAAAGGTGGCAAGGCCGAACTGGTCGAGGTTACGCTCGCCGAAAATTCACCGGCCGCGAATAAGGCGCTTGTTGATCTGCAATTTCCTCGAAGCGCGACAGTTGTGGCGATCATGCGCGACGATCGTGTGCTCGTGCCGAATCGCGATACGGTTTTGCGCCCCGGTGATGAAGTCATGGCTCTAATCACCGAAGACGCCGAAGAGGCAGTTAAAAAACTTCTCGTCGGCTGACGCCGATTTTCAGTCGCTTGCGGTTGGAAGAATTCTGTAGGCGGGGTTCAGGAATACTTTCGCGCCGTGATCGGCAAACGCAACGCCTGTTATTTCGAGACATTGGCCGTGGTGGATACCGGGTATTTGGCGCCGTCCGCTGAAGATCACCGTGGCGTCGCCGGTTCCGTCGTTGAGAACGAGTTCGACCGCGGGGATGCCCGATCGCGGCTTGATACTCATGCGCTTGATCTCGCCGCAGATGGTCACCTGTTCTCGCGCGCTGATCGAACCGATCTGGGCGTGGCCGAGGTCTTGGAAGCGATTGACGAGGCGGGCGGCGTCAATCTCGCTCGTGTCGGCGCGCAACTTCTTGCCGATGTCTCGAATGCCCATTTACGAAGCACTCAACTTTTGTAGTGCGGTTTCTAAAGATGCTTCGTCAATCGCGCCGAAGTGCGTTGTCATAGAGCCGTCTTGGGCGATGAACGCCCATGCTGGTTGGGTTGTCATGCCAAATTGCGCAAAAATTTTTCCTTCAGCAGCATCGTTGACACTGTCAAAAGTCAGGCCGTGTTTTGCGGCGAAGTCGTTCATCGCTTGGGTCGTGCCGTTCCATCCCACGCCGAGCACGGTTATATCGTTGGAGAACTTTTGCGTAGTCGCCTCGACCATCGGGGCCTGGGCATTGCACGTGCTGCAACTCGGCGACCAGAACCACAAGGCCACCGGTCGCTGGGCCAGTTTTTCGGCGAGGGTGATCGGGGTGCCGTCGATCAGTGTCGACGAAAAATCTGGTGCGGCAAGAGCGCCGGGTTCGCGAGACTGGGGTTCGCTCGTCGTCGTAGAAGCGCACGCGGCGGTCAAAATTACGAGCGAAAAGAGAGTTACGGCAAAGTACTTCGTGGTGCGACGGGGGGCAGAAACCATGTGGCAAATGGTACATCTACGCGATGCGAAGCGCTGACCTAGGCTTGATCGCCAATGAGCACGCGAAAATTGATTTTGACGGCATTGCTGTGCGGGGTCTTGATCATCAGCGCCGGCGGTTTCAAGTTGTTGCAGACTAGCCGCGACGGCAATCAGGCAATTCTGCTGGTGCTCGGCGCTTCGGTGACTGTTGGCGAGATGATGGTGCGCGTGGACGGTGTTGAAGTTAATTCTGAGCGAACGCTGGTACGGGTTTCTCTCGTCGGCGTAGACGGGGCGAACGCTCAAGATGGTTGGAAGTTGCTTTCCGGCGGCGAAATCAGTGAGCCAATTTCGTTACCTGCTGGTAGCGGCAACGAGTGCACGACAACGGCTCTAACTGTTGAAACAATTTGCACCATCGCGTTCCCTGTGTCCGAAGGCACCCGCACAGTTGCCTACGTGCGCGCTGGCGAACAACGACAATGGGCGACTGGCAAGTAGACGCAAACCGCTAAAGTTAATAGGGACAATTTTTGGAGGTGATGCGTACGGCTGAGCAGTTTGATCTCGTGGTCATCGGTGGTGGCCCAGGCGGGTACGCCGCCGCCTTTTACGGCGCGTCCGCTGGTCTGAACGTCGCACTGATTGAGAAAGACACGATCGGTGGCACCTGCTTAAACCGCGGTTGCATCCCCGCCAAAGCATTTCTCGAAACCGCAGCCGTCAATCGCCACGTCATGCACGCCGCCGACTTTGGCGTTAACACGAGCGCGCCCGTGGTTGATTTTGCGGTAAGCCAAAAGCGCAAGCAAAACATCGTTGCGGGTTTGGTGAAGGGTCTCACGGGTCTCACGAAGTCGAAGAAAGTTACATACTTGATCGGCGTCGGCTCGCTTGGCGCCAATCGCACGGTGACGGCGAAGCTTGCCGACGGCACGACGCGCGAATTGCAGGGTACGAACATAATCTTGGCCACTGGTTCTGCGCCGCGTACGATCCCAGGTTTTGATGTTGGCGGACCGATCATGACTTCTGACGAAGTTTTGATGCTGGATACGATCCCATCGCGCATCGCGGTTATCGGCGGCGGCGCAATCGGGTGCGAGTTCGCCTCGACGTTTGTCGATCTCGGCTCAACTGTGACGATTCTCGAAGGATTGCCAAAGATTCTTCCTGGTTTAGACGAAGATGTTGCCAATGTCGTCGTAAAAAGTTTCAAGAAGAAAAAGATTGACATCAAAACTGGCGTGAAGGTCACGGGTCACGAGCCCAACAAGAGTGGCGGCACTACCGTTTTGTTCGGCGAAGGCGAGCGTCTCGAAGTCGACGCCGTAATTGTCTCTGTCGGTCGCAAGCCATTTGCCGGCCAACTCGGGCTCACGGGAACGGCGGTGAAAGTTGGCGACCGAGGGTTTGTCGAAACCGATTTGTTTTGTCTGACGGGAGAACCGGGCGTGTACGCGGTCGGCGACCTAATTGATACGCCGCAACTTGCGCACGTTGCCTACGCCGAGGCGATCGTGGCGATCAAGCACATGCGCGGCGAGAAGGTTTACCCAGTGATGTACGACCGCGTCCCGTGGGCGATTTATTGTCACCCCGAGGTGGCGTGGTCTGGGCCGTCAGAAGAGCAGGCCCGTGCCGCCGGTTTCGATGTGGTTGTCGCCAAGCATCAGTTTCGCTCTAATAGTCGGGCGATGATCTTGGGTGAAATCGACGGGCTCGTGAAGATTATCGCCAAGAAAAATACCGACGGCACGGCTGGCCAGGTCTTGGGCGTGCACATGGTCGGGCCGTGGGTTACGGAGCAGTTGTCTGGTGGCTACCTCGCAGTCAACTGGGAGGCCACCGTGGAAGAGATCGCCGAGTTCATTCAGCCGCACCCGAGTCTGAGCGAGTTGTTCGGCGAAACGGCGCTGTCATTGACTGGCAGAAGTATCAACGCCTAATGGCAAGTTCATAGACTCAACGTTCGGAGCATTTCACAACATGGCTGACATCACACTTCCGCAACTAGGAGAGACGGTAACCGAAGGCACGATCACGAAGTGGTTTAAAAAAGTTGGCGACGTAATTGTGGCCGACGAGCCATTGTTCGAGGTCTCAACAGACAAGGTCGACACCGAAGTGCCTTCGCCGATTGCCGGCACACTGACAGAGATTCGCGTCGCCGAAGGCGACACCGTTGCAGTCGGCACGGTGATTGCGGTTGTCGCTGCTGCCGGTGCGTCAGTTGCTGCGCCAACACCAGCGCCTGCGCCAGTCGCGCCGACAATCGTGATCTCTGCGCCAACGCCTGCGCCAGTTGCTGCGCCAGTTGCTGCGCCAACGCCTGCGCCAGTTGCAGAGCGCACGCCAAGCGTTGTCGGTGGTTCGAACAAATTACTCTCGCCGGTCGTGCGCCGCTTGGTGGGCGAGCACGGCATCGATGTCGATTCGCTAGTCGGCAGCGGCCCCGGCGGACGCATCACTCGCGAAGATGTTCTCGATCACATCGACAGCACCGGTTCGACGCCAACCGCTGCACAAACTACGCAAGCAGCGCCCGTAGCCGCACCTGCGCCACAAGTAGTGACGCCAGCAGCCGCACCGCAAGTCGTTGCGCCCGCGAAAGTCGTTGCGCCAAGCATCGTGCGACAGCCGACAGTTGCTGGCGAACGCGAGACGGTAACACCGCTGTCCAAGATCCGCCGCCTTACTGGCGCGCACATGATCGCCTCGAAGGCGATGAGCCCGCACGCCTTCAGCGTTGTTGAAGTCGACTACGCCAATGTCGACATTGTGCGCACCGCCTTGAAGGCGACTTTCAAGTCGAGCGAGGGCTTCAGCCTCACATATCTGCCGTTCATCTCGCGCGCGATTATCGACGCGTTGAGCGAATTTCCTCACCTTAACGCCAGCATCGAAGGCGACAACCTCGTCGTGCACAACTATGTCGACCTCGGCATTGCCGTAGATATGGATTATCAAGGTTTGCTCGTGCCAGTCGTGCGTAGTGCTGAAGCGAAGCGACTGCGCGCAATCGCCCGCGAGATCAACGATCTTGCCAACCGCGCACGCACTCGCAAGTTGTCGCCAGACGAGATTCAGGGCGGCACGTTCACGCTCTCGAACAACGGCTCTGCCGGCTCTGTGCTGACGATGGCGATCATCAACCAGCCACAGGTGGCGATCATCTCGACGGATGCGATCGTGCGCAAGCCCGTCGTCGCGCAACTTGCTGACGGTTCTGAGAGCATCGCAATTCACCCAGTCGGCAACTTGGCGATGACCTGGGATCACCGCGCCTTCGACGGGGCGTACGCCGCGCGGTTTTTGTCGCGCGTCAAAGAAATCCTCGAAACACAGGATTGGTCAGCGGAGATTTAGCGCAATGTCCACGACATCGCCATTGCACGTGCGATGGTTGGGTCGCGTTCCGTATCGCGAGGCGCTCGCGCTGCAGTACGGGGTTTTCGATCACGGCCATCAGCAGCACCTGTTATTGCTCGAACACCCGCACGTATTTACGTACGGCTCGAGCGCGGATCTGGCAAACAACTTGCTTTGTGACCCAGCCCAAGTCGGCGCCGATTTGGTTGAGGTGCAGCGCGGTGGCGACATTACGTATCACGGTCCAGGGCAACTGGTCGGGTATCCGCTCGTAAATCTTGAGGCCAAGCACGGCGTTGCTGGGCCGGCCGACACCCGCGCGTACGTGTGCAGCGTCGAGCAACTGGTGATCGATGTATTGGCAGAGTGCGGGCTTACAAATTCTGGCCGCCTCGGCGAATTTCCAGGAGTGTGGATCGATCCGCACGGCGATTCGCCGCGCAAGATCTGCGCGATCGGGGTGCGCATCGGCCGCGGCGCTACCGACAGGCGCACGATGCACGGGTTCGCGCTCAACGTCACCACAGACCTGAGTTTCATGCGCGAGCACATCGTGCCGTGCGGCATCGCCGACTATGCGGTGACGTCGCTGCGCGAAGAGGGCGTTGAGATGTCGATGCAAGAAGTCGTCGACGTAGTCGAGAAGCTGGCGGCCAAGTTGTGGGGCGACGGCGACAGCGACCGCTGCGACGTGGCGTGGCAACATCGCCCAGAAGACCTCTCGGCTTTCTCGCGCGGCGAGGGCGCAGGTAAGCCGGTGCGCATGTTGCAGCGACTAGAAAGTGCCGGCGTTGGCAGTGGCTTGACAATCTCGACGCGCAAGCCAGAGTGGCTGCGCCCGCGCGTGCAACACGACGCCAGCGTGATGAATGTAAAACAAACAATTCGCGATCTGAATTTGGTGACAGTGTGCGAAGAGGCTGGGTGTCCGAATCTTTCTGAGTGTTGGTCGCAGGGTACCGCAACTTTTATGGTGCTCGGCAAAGACTGCACGCGCGCCTGCGGCTTTTGTTTGGTCGATACGCAAAAGCCCGCTGCGCCAGACGTCGGCGAGCCCGCCCGCGTCGCGCAGGCCGTGCAACGCATGGGGCTCAAGTATGCGGTGCTGACGATGGTTGCGCGCGATGACCTTGACGATGGCGGAATGCGCCACGTGGTTGACTGCCTAAACGAGATTCGCGCGCTGTGCCCAGCGACGAAAATCGAGACGTTGATCTCTGACGTCAAGGGCTCGGACGCGCTAGAGATTTTGATCGCAGCCAGGCCAGACGTGCTCAACCACAACATTGAGACAGTCGCCCGTTTGCAACGCGCGGTGCGACCATCGGCCGGCTACGCGCGCAGCCTGTCGGTGCTGGCTCGCTCGCGCCGTGCCGATCTGAAAACAAAATCAGGCATGATCGTCGGCATGGGTGAGACCACGACAGAAGTCGAGGCGACTCTCGTCGACCTCGCCAGCGTTGGTGTGCAGATTGTCACGATCGGTCAATACTTGCGACCAACTACAAATCATCTTCCCGTGGCACGATGGGTGGAGCCTGCCGAGTTTGATCACTATCGTGATTTTGGCATGTCGCTAGGGATCGGTCATGTGCAGTCGAGCCCGTTGACGCGTTCTAGCTATCACGCCCGCGAAGCATCGGAGTTTGCAGCAATATGAGTACCGCAACGATGAGGACGATCGAGCAGATCATTAAATCACAGCGCACTGTCGAGGGCGGCGGCTTCAACGTGCGCCGACCCTTCCCGACGACCGCGATAGATCACATCGATCCGTTCTTGCTGTTGGATGAGATGGGTCCGTCAGATTACGCGCCGGGTAAGGCGGTGGGCGCGCCGAGTCATCCGCACCGCGGTTTTGAAACCGTCACGTATCTAATGAACGGGTCGATGGAGCACAGAGACACGATGGGCACATGCGCCGTGATTCGACCGGGCGGAGTGCAGTGGATGACGGCGGGTTCCGGCGTCGTGCACAGCGAGTTGCCAACGCCAGACATGATGCGCCTCGGTGGGCGGATGCACGGGTTTCAGTTGTGGGTCAACTTGCCCGCGGCGAAAAAAATGGTGGCGCCGCGCTATCAGGGTTACGAAGCCGACGAGTTGGCAGTTGTCGCGCTGCCAAACGGCGGCTCGATCAAGATCGTCGCTGGCGTGGTGCACGGCGCCGCGGGGCCAGTCGAAACCACGAGCCCGATGACATACGCGCACGCCGTGCTCGAACCTGGCGATGTAGTCGAGTGGTCGCCAGATGCCGGCCACACGGCTCTAGTGCACGTCTTCGTCGGCGGCGCGACAGTTAACGAACGCGAAGTGCAAGAGGGCGACATGGTTGTGTGCGGCCGCGATGCTGGCATGGTGCGCGTGAATGCTGGCGATACGCGCACCGAAGTGTTACTGCTCGGCGGTCAACCACTTGGCGAGCCCGTCTCGCGTTACGGCCCGTTCGTGATGAACACGCGCGAAGAAATTGCGCAGGCCGTCGACGATTATCAAAACGGTCGCTTAGTGCGATGAGCGTCGCCACGATTGCCACAACGGCCGAGTACGCCGGTCGGTTAACGCGCGTTCGTGCGGCGATGGCCGCCCAAAATGTTGACGCCGTGTTGCTCTCTGTCGGCCACGACTTGCCATACCTCAGCGGATATTTCGCGATGCCGCTAGAGCGTCTGACGATGCTGGTAGTGCCGCGCAGCGGCGAGGCAACGATGATCGTGCCGCGCCTAGAAGTCGCGCGCGTGACCCCGCAGCCAGGCGTGTTCGTGATTCAGTCGTGGGATGAAACGCAAAACCCGGTCGCGATGGTCGCCGCGCATTTGGGATCTGCCAAGCGCATCGCCGTCGGCGACCAGATGTGGGCGCGCTTCTTGGTCGAGTTGTTGCCACTGGTCGCGGGCGCAACTTTTGTTCGCGCCGTCGATGTCGTGGGCGGGTTGCGAATGATCAAGGACGCGGCAGAGATCGCGGCGCTTCAACGAGCCGGCGCTGCGGCTGATCGAGTGGCCGAGCAACTGCACGGCGGGATGATCCCGCTGATCGGTCGGACCGAGGCGCAGGTTTCCGCCGACATTTCGGCGCGCCTGATCGCCGAAGGTCACGACGTAGTTAATTTTGCAATCGTTGCCGCTGGCGAAAACGCCGCGAGCCCGCACCATCACGCGGGCGCGCGCGTGATCGCTCGCAATGAGATCGTGTTGTGCGACTTTGGCGGCACGATGAACGGCTACTGCAGCGACATCACGCGCTGCGTATTCACCGGTAAGCCGACTGCAGAGATCGCGGAGGCGTACGAGGTGCTGTTCGAGTCGCAGGCAGCTGGCGTGGCGGCAGGCGTTGTCGGGGCCCAGTGTCAAGACGTTGATCGCGCCTCGCGTGCGATAATCGAGGCCGCGGGTTTCGGCGAATATTTCGTGCACCGCACCGGCCACGGCATCGGCATGGAGGCGCACGAAGAGCCGTACATGGTTAGCGGCAACTCGCTGCCGATCGCAGCAGGGCACGCGTTTAGCGTCGAGCCCGGCATTTATATTTCTGGCAAGTGGGGGATGCGTCTCGAAGACATCGTGGTCGCCACGAGCAGCGGTCCGTTGTCGATGAATCTAGTTAATCACTCGCTCGTTACTGTCGAAGCCTGACCAGCGCCGCTCACTGAGTATTGTCGTCTACTGCAATGATTCGTCTCGACGCCGCCACCGTTTTGTTGCAGTGGTCTGCGGGCGGGCTGCTGTTCGGGTGGTTCACTAACCGCGATCCCGAGGTTGGCCCGGGGTACGCCAAGTTGTTGCGGCTCGTGTACGCGTCGTTCGCCGCCATCGCAGTGTTCTGCGGGGTGCGTTACGGGTTGGTGCTGGTGCGCGAAGTTGCTGCCGCGGTTGTTTGTATTGTCTCGCTGGCTTTGTACGCGAATCGCAAACCACAACGCGACCTGATTGCCCCTATCGTCGGCGGGCTCGGGCTCGTCGCCGCTGGTGTCGCCGCGGCGCAGGGAAGTAATTGGGATCTGTTCGTCTCACTGGCGCGGGTGCTCGTCGGCGCATTGTTTCTCGGTGCCGTCAGCGACGCGATGTTGCTCGGGCACTGGTATCTCGTGCAGCCCGGCATGCCCCGGCGCCTGCTCAACGAACTTGTCGACGCGGTGCTGTGGGTGTGGCCGTTCGAGATCCTCGTGTTGTTGTTGCCAACCGGCATGATCAGCGTGCTCAACGGCTCGATCGACGACGGCTGGAACGGCGTTTTGGGGTGGTTCTGGTTGGCGTCGGCCATCGTCACTGGTGTGCTCGTGCTAGTCACGCGCGCCGCACTCAAAGAGCGCAGCTACTCGGCGGTGATGGCGGCCACGGGTCTGATGTACCTGGCAATTCTCACGGCGTTCTGCACCGACATCGTCGCCCGCGCACTGCTCACAGGATAAATTTTCTCGCCAATAGTCATGTCTGGTGGGCCGCGCCGATGTAAATTGACTTTGTTAGGAAGTTTCCCGTATGGAGGACTAGTGAAACCAGCATCAGTATTGCGAGTTACAACCTTGGTGGCCGCTGCCGGAAGTTTGGCGATGAGTGTCAATTTGTACTTTAATGGCTCTGGTGAAAATCACCGGCTCGACGGTATCTATGTCGGCGTTTGGGTGCCGAGCATCTTGGCGCTCGGAGCATTCTTGCTTGCAGGTCGAAAGGATTAGTAGCAATGTCGACTAGCGCGCTATTTGGTTTTGGCTGCTTAATTTTCTTCGTGGTGATGACTGGTGCGTTTATGTATGGCCTAGCGCTCGTACGCGAGATCGCCGAAAAAGATGGCTATCCAGCGAGGCCGCCCGCGAATAATTAGCAGGGCGAGTTTGGCGCGACGAGCGCCCAGGGGCGACTGCGCTCCATTATTAAACCGAGTTCTAACAGCAGCTGCTCGCTGAAGTGGCGGCCGTTAACTTGTAGTCCGACGGGCAGGCCGTCAACATTTCCGCAGGGGATAGAGATTGCCGGGTTGCCGTGCATGTTGGCGGGGAAGGTCAACTTGCCGTTGTTGCCCTGGCCGCCGGGCACGCCACCGTATGAACGAGGCAGCGGACCTTGTGCGTCGAACGCGACGTCGGGGTTGCTCGCGGTAATAACGAAGTCGACTTCGTCAAAAATTTCGGCCATGCGCTGATTGAGTTCGGCTCTACGCGCTTCGATCTTGGCACGGGCCTCGGTGTTGTACTTGCCAGCGGTGACTTCCATCGCGTAGCGCATCTCTGGCGTGAGCACGTCGGCGCACGCCGGCCAATACGGCGCGAGTTGGGTGTGAGTGTCGATCATGCCGCTGATCGACCAAGCGGCGCCCATGCTCGGTAGCGCAGTGTCAATCGTGACGACGCGCATCCCGGTTACCGAAATCAAATGTTGCGCGTACTCTTCGAGTTGCGTCCACATTGCTGGCGAGACAACGGCGCCGCCCCAGTTCGGCGCTAGTACCGCGGACTTTCCGCGCAGCGAATCGGCGAACGTGCCGAGCCCCGCCTCCCAATCGGTAACGCGTTGCAGGCTGAGCGGGTCGCGCGGGTCGTGGCCGTTGCAGACATCAAACCAGCGCGCTGTGTCGCGAATACTGCGCGCCATGATTCCGCTATTGACAGTGAGGTTGCCGAGCTGAACATGTGGCGCGCGCGGAATGCGACCGAAAGTTGCCTTGAGCCCCACGAGGCCAGTGAATCCCGCGGGTATGCGAATCGAACCGCCGCCGTCACCGCCAGTCGCGATCGTGACCAGGCCGCCAGCAACCGCCGCCGCGCTGCCGCCTGATGATCCGCCAGGAGTGCGGCCATGCATCCACGGGTTGTGCGTTGCGCCGTTGAGAACTGTGCGCGTCACGTTCGTGCCACCGAATTCGCTGGCGGTGCACAGACCAATTGCGTTGGCGCCGCCGCCAGATGTGGCGCGCTCGACCATCAGCGAAGTGTGCGTGGCCTTGCGATCGGCGAACACCACACACGCATCGGTTTCTGGCCAACCATTGACAGAGTCGAGTTCTTTGACGCCGAGCGGCACTCCGCCGAACGGCTTCGAGATATCGGCCGATTTAGCGCGAGCGCGGGCACCATCAGTATCGAGAAAAGAAAATGCGTTGAGGCTGCTCTTCGCGATTGCCGCGAGCGAGGCCTCTAATTCTTCAACGGGCGATATTTGTTTGGCACGAAACGCCCGAACCAACGAGCAAGCATCGCCGAGCCAAGGTGAGTCTGTAATTGCCACAGACACAAAGTAGCCGCCACGCGCACCGCATCTATTAGCGTCTTACGGGTCATGGACAGTGCAGCGTTTCTCGGTATCGAGCCAACCGGTATCACGGGGCAGTGGGCGATGGTCGTGCCGGCGCGGTTGTGCACTGGCGGCAATTTTTTATTCGGCGGCGCAGGCCTCGGTGCCGCCGTCTCGGCGATGGAGCAACTCACGGGTCGCCGTTGCGTGTGGGCGACTGGCCAGTACCTCTCGTACGCGCGCAAGGGCGAGACGCTTTTAATCGACGTCACGCTCGCCGTCGTCGGCCACCAAATCACACAGGCGCGCGCGGTATGCCACGTGGGCGATCGCGAAATCCTCACCGTGAATGCGGCGCTAGGCGAGCATGAGTTTGCGCACGCGGGCCAGTTTTCGACGATGCCAGTCGTGCCACCCCCGCACGAACTGCTGGCGCGCGAGCATCGTCATCCAATCGAAAACACGATTCACGAGCGGCTCGAAGAACGCATCGTGATCGGCCGCACGCTCGAGCAACTAGACGGCACGCTCAGCGACGGCCGCACAGTGATGTGGGCGCGCATCCCCGACGTGCTTACCGACATCGACACCGTAACTCTGGCAGTGCTGGGCGACTTCGTGCCGATGGGCATCGGCCAGGCGCTTGGCGTGCGTGGCGGTGGCAACAGCCTCGACAACACCCTAAGAATTGTTCGACTCGTGCCGACTAAGTGGGTGTTGTTAGACATACAGATACACGCCGTGGCGCGCGGGTTTGGTCACGGCTCGGTAACGATGTTCGCCGAAGATGGAACGCTGCTGGCGACGGCGAGTCAGAGTTGTATCGCCAGAGTCTGGAAAGAGTAGGGGAAAAATGAAACAACGCGCCGGAATGACAGTGCCGCTACCAGGGCACCTGCACACGCACCAGCAAAAGCTACGCGAGCTCGCCGACATGGGTTACGACGACATTTGGTCGGCAGAGTCTGACGGCGCCGACGCGTTCACGCCGCTGGCGATGGCCGCGGCGTGGGAGCCGCGACTGCGATTGGGCACGGCGATTGTGCCCGCCTACACGCGCAGCCCGGGCACCATGGCGCAGAGCGTGGCCTCGCTCGCCGACGCTGCGCCGGGCCGCTTCGCAATCGGCATCGGTTCGTCGAGCAATGTGATAGTCGAGCGCTGGAACGGCGTGCCCTTTGTCGATCCGTACAAAAAGGTTCGCGATATCGTTCGTTTTTTGCACGACGCACTCGGCGGCGAAAAGGTTTCTAAGCAGTACGACACGTTCAAGGTCGACGGCTTTCGTCTGGCGATCAAGCCAGAGATCAAGCCGACCATCTTGGTCGCCGCATTACGCGAAGGCATGCTCAAGCTCGGCGCGCGCGAGGCTGACGGCGTAATCATCAACTGGCTGGCGGCCAATGATGTGTCGAAGGTCGTGAAGGTGGTCAATGGTGCCGCTGGCGGTGTAGAAAAAGAAGTCGTCGCGCGAATCTTCGTGTGCCCGAGTGAAAACACCGAGACGGTTAGGGCCTCGGCTCGTTACGCGATCGCGGCCTACATGAACGTGCCTGTTTATGCTGCGTTTCACGAGTGGCTCGGTCGCGGCCCGCAGATGCAAGGCATGTGGGATGCCTGGAAGGCGGGCGACCGAAAGGCTGCGCTCGCCGCGATACCCGACGAAGTGGTAGACGCTCTCGTAGTGCACGGTAGCCCGAGTCATTGCCGCGAGACGATTCAAAAGTATTTCGACAACGGCGTAACAACCTCGGCGCTCGCGATCTTGCCGCTAGACCCAGCGCTCGACTACTGGCAGGCCGTCAAGGATCTTTCGCCAAGCGCCAAGTAATTTAAATTTTTAAAAGTATTGCGATACCGAGTCCGGTGACTACGGATAGCCCGCCGACTAAACTGATGATGGCGACCCGAGTGATTAACCACAACTTTAAGTCGCTTAGTTCGGTACGCATCTCGGCGCGGACGGCCCTGAACTCCGAGTGCATCTCGGTGCGCAAGTTCGTGAAATCCTGACCCGTCGCGGGTCGATCTTCGCGTCCTGTAAATTGTTCGCTCATACTTTGCCCGATCTCGTGCAGTTCTGACTCTCGTACCAGTGCCGACCAGTGCAGTATGACCTAAGCCGTGCTTTGCATGTCAAGCACCATTTGTGAAAACCCGCCAAACCCATACCCCTGATGGGAGAGAGGGCGAGCTATTGGGCAAGAATCTTTCGGCAAGCGCCAAATAATTTACATTTTTAAAATTATCGCGATACCGAGTCCGGTGGTGATGCTGATAGTGGCGATGCCAAACGTTGCAACCCAGGCGATTATTGAAGACTTGAAGCCGCTCATTTCGTTGCGCATCTCGGCGCGAAAATTGACGAATTGATGGGCGACGTTGTCGAATTGATGGGCGACGTTGTCGAACCCGGATTTCATCTCGGCGCGCACGGCCTTGAACTCCGAGCTCATCTCGGCACGGACGATCGCGAACTCCTGTGAGTTGAGCGCGAAACCGGTCGACATATCGTTCTTGAGAATCATAAAATTCGCGTCTGCCTTGAGCGCGAAGTTGTACAAATCCTGACCCGTCGCGGGCCGCTCTAGGTACCCTGCCTGTTGCTCACCCATATTTTTTCCTATCTCGTGCAGGTCTGAAATTTTTAATGGTTGTGACATTGCATCCTCCAAATTTTGGACTAATTGCTGAGGATGTGTGCCGATAAGTGCTGACTAGTGCAGTATGACCCAAGTCGTGCTTTGCCTGTCAAGCACCATTTGCGCAAACCCGCCAAACCCATACCCCTGATGGGAGAGAGGGCGAGCCATTGGGCAAGAATGGTTGTGCCATGACAACTATCGAGACCGAAAGCGAATCGGCAACAAGGCTCGATCTAGAAAGCGCACAGCGCAGCGAGGGCTGGAAGTTGCTGCGCGCCGCACTCAAAGCGCAACGGCGCAATCTGGCGATCGGCGCGCTTGTAGGTATTTCGTGGGCGGCGTTTAAGGTCACCGTGCCGCAAATGACTAAGTACGCGATCAACGACGGCATCGAAAAAAACGGGCCTTTGCTGCGTTGGGCCGTAATCATTGCCTGCTTGGGCGTGGCCACGGGCTTGCTTTCTGGTGCGCGTCGCTACATCGCGTTTCGCGAGAGTCGTTGGGCCGAAATGCGTTTTCGCGAAAGACTGTTCGCGCACGTTCTGAGCCTGCATGTCGGCTACCACGACAAGGCCCAAACCGGTCAGCTGATGAGCCGCGCTTCGAGCGACCTTATGCAGATTCAGGGCTTCATCGTGATGATCCCTATCACACTGTCGAACGTCGTTCAGATTTTTGCGGTGACTGCAATCTTGTTCATCACAGACCCGGTGCTCGCGGTCGTCGCACTCTTGCCTCTGCCGTTCGTCAATCTATCGGCGAGCCGCTTTAGCCACCGCATTCACCCCGTGTCGATCGCGGTGCAGGCAGAGCAGGCCCAACTTGCCAACGTCGTTGAAGAAAGCATCTCAGGAGTGCGCGTCGTCAAGGGCTTTGGCGCCGAGCAAGTGCAGTTCGACAAGTTAGAGCGCGAGGCCAACGACATTCTTCGCGAGTCGATGAAGGCGGCAAAAATTCGCAGCAGTTTTCTTCCAGCGATCGATGTGTTGCCCGCACTCGGCCTTGTCGCCGTTTTAGGCGTTGGCGGGCACCGCGTGATCAACGGCCAACTCTCGATCGGCGACCTCGTCGCCTTCAACGTTTACCTGACGCTGTTGGTCTGGCCGCTGCGCAATATCGGAATGATCGTGGCACTCGGCCAGCGCGCCGCTGGCGCACTCGTGCGCATCAACGAAGTGATGTCGACGCAATCCGAAATCACCGACCCACCCAACCCGAAGCCGCTGCCGTCAGCGCTCACTGGAAAGGTAGGTGCGGTCAAGTTTGACCACGTGCAGTTTGGTTACAACCCCGAGTTCGCCGTGTTGCGCAACTTCAATCTGGATATCAGCGCCGGCGAATCGATCGCCATCGTCGGTTCAACGGGCTCTGGCAAGTCAACCGTCGCCCGGCTGCTGCTGCGCTTCTACGACACCAACAGCGGACACGTATATTTAGACGGCATCGACGTACGCAAACTGC
>Ga0209491_10000613_pt1 | contig 72018 bp, 75 predicted proteins | sample BON02_FD_187213 | JGI IMG/M metagenome (GOLD analysis project Ga0209491, IMG submission 187213) | Freshwater microbial communities from Lake Bonney liftoff mats and glacier meltwater in Antarctica - BON-02 (SPAdes) (version 2) | ecosystem: Environmental > Aquatic > Freshwater > Ice > Glacier... | reverse complement strand
CTTTACCCGGCAGCAAATCCTTGATCCGTTCCCACTGGTCGTCCCGCAGTAGCTTTCTGGGCATCGCTTCCGGCTCCCGTCAAAATGCCGGAAGGTACCAAAACTCATTGAATGTGTACAGGCCCTAGGATCAGTTGGCGCCTGACCAAATCCCACTCCTAGCGCATACAAAATAACATCGCGGGACGTAATTTTTTGCTCTACCACTTCACTTTGGTAGGACAACAGTTTTTGATAATCAAGGGTCACTGGGGCTCCGCCAAGTAGCCATTACTCAATTAACTCACATTGATTCATATAACTGAACCCATAACAGGAAAATCCATTCGGTGCGATTTGAGGTCAACTAGCAATAAGCAGCGTTATCGAAGTGCTGCGAGGGCGCGCACTATTTATTTCTGGTAACAACGTCAGAAATTCCCTGCACGGCTCGCCAAAACATCAGTTTGTCCAACAAGTTGATGGCCCGCAGAAAAACACATTTTACGCTGCGTTGGCTTTGAAAGTCAGCCCTGCTATCGAGCCCTCCTCCGCCGCTCCACAGCATCGAGCCCATTCAATTCGACCAGCGGGCGCGAATGTAACCACTGCATGACCTCGGTGCGCAGCCATCCAATCGAGAACTCGCTGCCCAGTTGCCTCGGCCTCGGGAACGAAGGGTCGCGCCGCATCAGATCGTAGATCGACTGGCGGGAACGCCTGCCCAGCAGTACGAGCAGCGCGTTGAAGGTCAGCACTTCCGATGCGCGATCGTTGCCGTTCGCGGGCGTATTCAGGCGTGTGCGCATGCCGGCCGTTCCGATTCCACGTCGATGTAGTGTGTCAGCACTGCTAACAGCATGGTCGCCCGCGTTCGATTGGCGCCAGAATCCACTATCGGCCGAGATAGACCGATGCGATGCTTTCGCGACCGTGGCCCAGTTCCTGGCTGATGGTGATGCGAGCCCGTCGATCGATGGCCTTCTGCTCGTATGTAAGCTGCTTCTTAGCCGGCCCGCCTTGCGCCGGACACGCCCAGCCCGTCAGCTCCCGATAGCGTTCCTGCGCATACTGATGTCGGTGGCCGTGCACGTGGTGGATGCCTGCCGCGGCGCACTGCGCCTTGAACCGCTGCAATTGCTGCACGTAATTGCACGCCTTCGGAATCAGGCTCCCGCCGACGGCCAATTGTTTCGCTTCGTCGAGCAAACGGCTCTGCTCGATCGTGCGAATCGGAATTTCGCGCTCCCTGCCACCCTTGGTCCAGCTCGCCTTGAGTGCGAGTCGGTCGCCGCGATCGGCCCACTCGGGTCGGATCTTGATCGACTCCTCCCTTCGCAGACCGAAAGCCGCCTGCAGCTTGAGCGACATGCGCGTCCAGGGATCGGTGAGCTTCTCCAGGTCCCCGGTGGTGAGCACCCGTGACTGGCTGACGTTCGTCACATATTTGCGCTGAGGTATGCCGTATTGATCGTTGTCTTTGGCGATGACATTCTGCTTGGCAATCTTCTCCGCCCACCAGCGCAGTTCCGTCATCCGGTTCTTGATCGTTCCGGCGGAAAGCGATGCCGCCTTCCAGCGCTCAACCAGTGCCTCCACATGCTTGGGCTTCAGGCTCGCCGCCTGCATGTGATGAAAGCCCATTTCGTGTAGCTGGTTGGCGATCATGGTCAGAATGCGCTCGCGCGCGTACTGCGTGGAAAAGCTGCCGTCGCGGTTGCGCAGGCACAGCTGTTTCAGTTCGTAGTTCAGGTCTCTCATCGTGTCCTCTTTGTTCGTTCCTCAATTGGCCCTGGTGCGTACTGCATGTCCGGTTAGTGTTTCTGTCCGTCTCGCCTGCCTGGGCAGGACGAGCACTCCAAGGGACCCGGGACACCACTCCCGTTTTGTGTCGTTGTTTTTGCTGCTTGCCTGCCCGACACGTGGCATTGGCATCGATGGCGCTTCCTGTGGGAAGCCGATCCTTCGAGATGAGCCATCACCCAAGGCTCAGGGGTACGCGGGTTGCGCGCGAGGTCAAACGACGCCCGTTAAAGAACGGGCGGATGGACGAACCGCATTGCGCGGTTGTTACGGTGCGATGCGCCAGGAAGCGCATCACGAGGGGTCGTCACTTGCGCCAGCACCCTGTAACTCATTGACGACTGAGGCAAAGGGCGCGTCGTCACTAGCAGCAAGCCGCCAGTGACGACGCCGGCTGGCGCAGCCACGGGTTGCCGCAGGAATTCGGACAAATGTTGGCGCAGAGATCGCGGCGGCCGAGGCCGTCGCGGTGTGCAAGCAGGAGTCTGCCCACGAGCCTTACGCATGGGCGCACAGTTGGCGCAGCAAGCGTTCAGCAGGGGCAGTTCTACGGACAGTGAACGGAGAGAAGCCCCGCTCAGGCTTGACGTCGATGCAAACGAAATTCAGCTTGCTGGCACGACTAACGCACTGCGGCAGGAACGCGAATTACCGCGTCATGCGCATTTCTGAGTGCCCCGAGGGGCGGCTACTTACGGATACCTCCGAGCCTTGCGGCCACCGGCTTTCAGGAGATGAGGCCAGTTTCAGGCGCTCTTTCGAGCTAGGGCGATGCGCTAACGGGCATCAGGCGGGCTGACACAGCCAACGAAATTCGATTCAGTCCGGCAAAGTCCAACGACATTTTTTTCGCGGAGTGTGGTGCCGAGCGAGATAGCGATACAACGGCTTCGCTTTTCTCGCGGTTGACATTTCGACTATCCGGCGACAATAGAAGTTCCCCGGTGCTCGACTATCGGACACCAGGTAAGACCTGTTAGCACGGCTAACCGCGGGAGCCGCCACCCCACAGACCCAACATCACGTAAGGTCCGAAGTTCACAACATTCACCGCCCCCAAGGTAACCTCTATTCCCGAAACCATTTCCTGAATGGCTATGCCTTCAATGTGAGCCGTCGGCAGGTATCGCACTGCTGAATCGTGCACAGCCTTTGCCTCACGTTTCAGGTTGCTGAGCGTTTCGATACCAAGTTTTACAGCACCACCTTAACAAAGTGTCCTTGAAACCGGCAGCAGCCCACTTTTGCTCATCGCCAGTCAGCCGCGCGAGGCTGTCGGTAAAGGTGTCGGCGATACGGAAGTCCATGTAAAGTGATGTCGCTTCGGTAAAACCCACCGGCTAGGTTTTCCAGTCGTCGCCGGGCATGATGCGATGCATAAACTCGTTGAATAGAGGAACGGTGAAAGCAGTATCACCATGATGGGGACTCCAGATCATGCCTTTGGAGATCAATTGGTTTCGCGTCGGCCCCAAGGATGTCACTCCACGCCCCAGCTTTTCTGCAATGTCTCCCGACCGATGCGGCCCGGCACCCAGTTCGGCCATTGCTCGAAGGTATCTTTTTTCGGCAGGCGTAAGCCGGTCAAACCGTACGCGAAAGAAACTTTCGTCCAGCGCGGCGATGGCCGCCGTCGATGCGCTTTCAACGTCTTGCCAGGTGATCGGCGAAGCGGTAGCCGCGTCCCAGGAATGCTTGCCCCACTCTTGCACAAAGTACGGGTAACCATGCGTATCTTCTACAATGTGATCCAAAGCCTCGGGCGTCACATCGACGCCCAGATTTTTCGCCGGTTTAGCAATAGCGAGCTTCGCCGCTTCGGGCGGCAGCGGACCGATCGTAGGGAAGTCAAACAGCCGTTCAGCATAAGATTTGGCGCGGCCCATTCGGCCCCGCAACTGCGGCAGACCGGCCCCCACCAGCACAACAGGCAACTGACGCTGTGCAGTGCGGTGTAGTGCAGTGATGAGAGCCGCTAGCTCTTCCTCTTTTACATATTGCAGTTCATCCACGAAGATCGCCAGGGCGGTTCCCGCTTTCTGCGCGGCTGCTCCGGCGGTTTCCAATAGCGCTTGCAAGTCGTGCTCCAGATCACCGTTGTCCGCGAGGCCGGGTTCGGGATCAAAGTCAAACCCCACCTCGATGTCGTCATATTTCACCTTCAGCGCCTTGGCGAACCCTGCCAGCGCGCGCAGAGCCCGCTGCGCGAGTTCCTTAGCCTGCTCATTGCGGGAAAGCCTCAGTAGCGACTGGCGCAACTGTGGCGCCAGAATAGCCGGCAGAGAACGGTTCTCCGGCGCTTCTATTCGCAAGGTCTGAATACCGCCGCCCTCTGCGTCATCTCTCATTCGATCCAGCAACACAGTCTTGCCCACGCCCCGCAGTCCCACCATCAGGATGCTCTTCGTGGGCAGGCCCCGACGCACGCGCTCAATGGCTACGCGAACGGTTTCTCGCAATTCATCTCGACCTGCGAGTTCCGGGGGCGGTGTGCCTGCACCTGGGGCAAAGGGGTTTGAGATAGGATCCATGGTTTAATTATATGTAATTTACAGAGTTTATCAATTTTAGATAAACTTGCTAATATCACTCAAATCAAATTGGCGGCAGCACCCCTCCCGGGGCTTTATAGCCGAAACACTTTGTGCAACTGCATGGCGGGGTTTGCAAGGTTGTGCTGCAAATCAAAGGTCGTCGTTTTGACGGCCTTTTGTTTGTCGCTGATCAGCCGAGCGAGGCTGTCGGTAAAGGTGTCGGCGATGCGGAAGTCCATCACAACATGCCCTGTATCTCAGTCAGCAAGTTCGATATCTAAAACTTGAGTTTTTTCTGTGGGGTACGAATGACGCACCCAGTTAATGGCATGTCCTTCAACCTGAAGAGGGCTTTCGTTCGCTTTCTAGCGATTCCTAGCCGGTCGTTCGGATTCAGCACGTCCCAGCCTTGGTCCTTGAACTGGGCGTCGATCTTGACGCGTGAAAAGGCTTCGTTCGTTCCCGGCATGACGATTCCCGCGCTACGCCGGTTGCGGTTGGCCGGTCGGGGATTTTTCCGGCTTGGTCGGGAGCGTCTTGATTTCCGTGCCCGCATCTTCCTCGGCTATCCGCACGTCGTAGAGCGCCTGCAGATTCATCCAGAACTGCGGGCTCGTGCCGAACCAGTGTGCGAGACGAAGAGCGGTATCGCCGGTAATCGAGCGCTTGCCGTTAATGATCTGGCTGATGCGGTTCGCGGGCACCCGGATCTGCCGCGACAGCTCGGTCGGGCTGACGCCGAGTCCTTCAAGTTCGTCGGCAAGAATTTCGCCGGGGTGGGTTGGTGTGCGGGCCATGGACAAGTTCCTTTCATTGGTAATCCACAATTTCGACGTTCGAAGGTCCGCTCTGCCCCTCTGGCCATTCGAAACAGATCCGCCATTGCATATTGATGCGGATGCTTTACTGGCCCTTGCGGTCGCCTTTCATGCCCTCCAGCGCATTCGATGGCAGCGCCTGAAGGTCCGCAGGACTGGTTGCAGCGTCGAGAATATCGAAGCGTTTTTCCGCTTGGCGACGAAAGCCCTCGAACTCCTTGACGCGCTTGCCTTCGGCAAATTCCCTCGTCCGCTTGTCGCGATAACTTTGGATCATTGCCGGACAACATAGTACGGCATACGATGTACGTCAAGCGTAAATCCGTCTTGCCTGCCATAGCGCGCGGGCGCCGCAAACCGGTGACGACCCCACGCCCGGACCGTAATGCGCCAAATAAACTGGCGCATATCGTTTCTATTTGGCGCAATGGCACCAAAATGCGCCAAATAACCATCAGGAGCGGCTCGGGCCCATGTATTAGAAAAGATTATTTTATCGTAGTTTAACTACGATAATTGTTGTCAACTCAATTCATACTGGTTTCTGATTATTTGTTTTGTGCGTATAATCGTAGTATGACTACGACTTCTAAAAGCAAGCTAAATACCCTCTATACCCGTCTGCCCATGGGCTCCCCGATCACCTCGGTGCAGCTCGCCGCGCTCGGGGTCTCGGCCGACCTCGCGGTCCACTACGCCCGATCTGGCTGGCTCAAGCGACTGGGACGAGGGATCTATTGCCGACCCGGTGAGGCGTTGTCGCTGCACCCGAGCCTCGTCGTGCTCCAGCAGCAGATCGTCGGACTTCATGTCGGCGGCAAGACGGCATTGGAATGGTACGGCGTGCGCCAATACATCTCGCAGCAGGCTGCATTGCATTTATACGGCTGGGCGACCGCGCGCCTGCCTGACTGGTTCGGTCAGCATTTTCCGGGTGAGTATCACCGCAAGCGGCTGTTTACCGAGGAGCCAGAGCAGATGCCTGGAGTGGGGCCTTTCGAAAACCGCGACGGCGCGCCGCTGGTCTCGGCACCGGAGCGGGCACTGCTCGAATTGCTCGACGAGGTCGGCGTCCGGCAACCGCTGCAGGAAGCGAGGGAAATCGCCGAAGGCACCTACAGCCTGCGCGCCGAGGTGCTGATGGATCTTCTGCAGCGCTGCACGAGCGTCAAGACAGTCCGCCTCTGCCTGCGCTTGGGGCGCGAACTCTCCCTGCCGTGGGTCGGCAAGCTCGATGAGACCGTGCTGCCTAAGGGCAGCGCCCGCGCGTGGATATCGAAATCCAAGGACGGGTTGCTGGTGCTCAAGCCATGAATCAAACCTATCTCGATACCGCGCGCCTGATGATCCAGGTCGCACCGCTGGTCTTCGCCGACAATGTGTTCGCCCTCAAGGGCGGCACCGCGATCAATCTTTTCGTGCGCGACATGCCCCGCTTGTCCGTGGACCTTGATCTGGTGTTTGTCGATCACCGCCTCGGCCGGGACGAGGCGCTTGCCAGGATCAACGACGCCATCCGCGCTGCCGTGGATCGCCTCAAGAAGCGCGGGTTCCAAACCCACGCGCCGATCGTGGCCGACGCCGGCGAAACAAAACTCTTCGTGCGCCGCGACAAGCTCGAAGTGAAGGTGGAGGTGAATTTCGTGCTTCGCGGCACAGTGCACCCGGTCCGCTCGATGTCGCTCGCTCCCAAAGCAAGAGAGACGTTGCTGGCCGATCTGGAGTTGCCGGTTGTGTCGTTGGAGGACCTCTACGGCGGCAAGCTCGTCGCTGCCCTGGATCGGCAGCACCCGCGGGACCTGTTCGACGTGATGGAGCTTTTTCTCCATGAAGGAATCACGCCGGAAATCAGGCGTAGCTTTGTGGTCTATCTCGCATCTCACAACCGCCCGATCCACGAAGTGCTGTTCCCGAACCTTCGGGATGTCTCCGGCGAATACGAGCGCACGTTCAAGGGCATGACCGCTGAGCCCGTGGAATTGAAGTCTCTCTTGTCCGCACGGGAACGCATGGTAGCCGAGCTGCAGGCGGGCCTCGATGCTGCCGAGCGCGAGTTCCTGTTATCGCTCGCCCGCAATGAGCCCAACTGGGATTTGCTTGGCATCGAACACCTTAAGCATCTCCCCGGCATACGCTGGAAACTCGAAAATCTCGGGCACCTGGCGAAGGCCAACGCGAAGAAGTTCAAGGAGCAAGCCCATGAGCTGGAACGGTTGCTTGGGAAGACCACTTGAAACGCACAACCGCCCCTTTCAGAGCGGCCAATCTCGGCTGAATACCTAAAATATCAGGCGTTAACGCTTATAACGCCAAATAAATTGGGCAAATTGTGGGCTACGGTTTCACCCTTCCAATTGATCCAGGGGCAGCCCATGCCACATGTAACTCTTCGATATGAACGGGCCAGGTTATACGAGGAAGTCTGGGAAGAGCCAGTCACCACCGTCGCAAAACGCTACGGCGTTTCGGACGTAGCCCTTCGAAAAATCTGCAAGCAACTCGCGGTGCCGCTGCCGCCGCTGGGCTACTGGGCCAGGGTCGCGGCGGGAAGGAAGCCCCCAACCCCACCCCTTCCCAAATATTCCGGCCCAGCCGAGATCGTCAGGCAACGCTACGTCAGCGATGAGCCCGTCGAACCAGATCCGGAGCATCTGGTCGCGCGACGAGAATTCGAGGCGCGACCCGAGAATCGGATTGTCGTCACCGAGACACTCGATATGCCGCACCCGCTGGTCGTCGCCACCGAACGTGCCCTCCGGCAGCCGAAGCATCGGGACCTTCGCAATCTGCCGACAACGGATCGCCGGGCGCTGGATATTTCGGTAAGTGAGGCGAGTCTCCCACGCGCACTCCGGATCTTGGATGCGTTGGTTAAGGCGCTGGATGCGAGAGGCATGCACTTGCGCATCAACCCGGACGGGAAGCGGCGCACCTGCCTGACGCTCCAGAGCCAGGTCCTTGCAATCCGTCTCGTGGAGAACACGTCTCGCACCGAGCGTGAGTTCACCGAGAAGGAGCGCCAGGATATAAAGAAGTACGGTTATACCTATCTTCCGAACCGCTATCTGTACCAGCAAACGGGTGCACTGAAGCTCGGGATCATCGGCAGCTATTACGACGAATTACAGAAGGTCGTGGCAGACGGCAAGCATCAGCGCGTCGAACAGCGCCTTAACGAGTTCGTGGTCAAGCTTGAGGCAGAAGCGGTCCACCGAAAGCGACGCGAAGAACATCTCGAACAGCAGCGGCGCCTTTGGGAAGAACAGGAACGCCAGCGGCATGAGCGCAAAGAACGGGAGAGAAAGGAAATTGAACGATTAAAGGCACTCGAAGAGGAGGCGCGTGACTGGAAGAGAGCGGAAGATATTCGTGCCTATGTTGCCGCTATGGAAGCAAAGGCCACGCGCGCGCACGGCAGCATTGAATTGGACAGCGAACTCGGTCTATGGATTGTCTGGGCACGACACAAAGCGGACTGGATTGATCCGCTCGTCAATGCCAAGTGTCCGGTGCTCGATGACGAATAGGGAAGCCGCAGGTCAGGCGGCACGCAGTGGTAACACGTTGCGCGCTGTCAAGGCTTCAAGATAATCCGCCCATTTCTGCAGCCATACCCGCGCCTCGGCGTCATAGCGATGCCGGTCATAAATGGCACTTACGGAACTATCGACGTGATTGAGGATGCGGTCCTGCACGACGCGCGGGCAGCCGAGCCTCGCCAGTCCTGTGGCCGCCGTACGGCGCAGATCATGAACCGTCCACGCCACCTCAATTGGGTCGGCCCGCTGTCCATCCTTGGTTTTCTTACGCGCCACGTATTGCGCGAGGCCAAGCGCTTTCTGCACCACATGCTGCTCGCCCATCGGTGAAGGAAAAACGAAGATGTCGTGCAACGCTTTGCGCGCCTTTAATAGCTCAACAGCCTGGCTTGGCAGCATTACGGCATGGGGTTCGCCGTTCTTGGTCTCGCGGATCGACCAAACCGCGCGCTCAAGATCGATATCGCGCCAGAGCGCAGCGACCACTTCGCCCGAGCGGCAACCGGTAAACAGCACCAAGGTAAGCGCATCGCGCACGGTACGGCTGTAGGGGCTCTGTGGCAGCCACCGCATGAATATCGCGAGCTCGGCATCGGTAAACGCTCGTTTCCTGCGCACCTGGGGTGCGCCTTTGATACCCAGCGTCGGAAACACAAAATCATCGGGAATGCGCCCTTGTTCTGCGGCGTGGGCATAGGCGCAACGTATGCGGGAAAGCAAATACGTTCCTCCGCGGGGCGCTCGCTTCAACATCGGTCGGATGACCTCGTCCTGCAGTTCACGCCTTGTCAAGGCGGTTGCGGCGCGATCGCCAAGCTTTGGAAGCAGATCACGGCGTAACAGCCGTGCACCCTCGGCACCTCTCTTCTGCGCATCCAGCTTCTCTGCAACGAAATCCTCTACGAGTTTCTCCACCGTATAACTCGCCAGTTTCTCGGCTTCACGCTGCCGCCGTGCTTCTGTGCGTACCTGCTGTTTCTGCAGTTGCGGATCGACACCCCTTTCACGCTCAAGTTTGAGCCTCCCCAATGCCTTACGGGCCTCCGCCAGGGTCAGAGGACCGAACTCGCCGAGCTTGATCTCACGCAGTACGCCATCGCTGGCCCGGTATCGATAGAAAAACACCCGGGCCGCATTCGTGCGGCGTATCCGCAAGCCCCGATGGTCGGGATCGGCACACTCGTCACCCGAGCGCATGTCGGCGATAATCCGAGGAGTCAGTATTGGTGGTGGTTTTCTCATGTCGATTTGATCGTAGACCTATACCGCCACCTATACCAAACAGCTTGGCAAGACTGGACAAGAATGGTCGAGTCCGGACACGAATCGCAGCGCAAAAATCAGATAAAGCCTCATAAAAATAGATAGTTACAGTCAGTTTTTCTCAGGATGACAAGAACTTGAACGACCCCGCATTTAGCAAACATACACCGATGATGCAGCAGTACTTGCGCATCAAGTCCGAACATCCCGACCTGCTGGTGTTCTATCGCATGGGCGACTTCTACGAGCTGTTTTTCGAAGATGCCGAACATGCGTCGCGGCTGCTCGGCATCACGCTGACCACCCGCGGCGAGTCTGCGGGCACGCCGATCAAAATGGCTGGCGTGCCGTACCACGCCGCCGACCAGTATCTGGCCAAACTGGTGAAACTCGGCGAGTCGGTGGCCATCTGCGAACAGATCGGCGATCCGGCCACCTCGAAAGGTCCGGTCGAACGCAAGGTGATGCGCATCGTCACCCCGGGCACCTTGACCGAATCGGCGCTGCTCGATGAAAAAAGCGAAAACCTGCTGCTTGCCGTGCACCGCGGCGACAACGTGCTGGGGTTGGCGTGGCTGGCGCTGGCATCGGGACGGTTTTGCGTCATGGAAACCGCTTTGGCAAACCTGGGCACTGAAATCGAACGCTTGCGCCCGGCGGAAATCCTGGTGGCCGAAGGCACGAACCTGGAACTCAACGAGCCGGGCACCGCCGTGCGCCAACTGCCGCAATGGCGCTTCGACACCGAAACCGCGCGCCGCACGCTGTGCGCCCAGTTTGAAACCCATGATCTGAGCGGCTTCGGCGCCCAGTCACTGGACGCAGCTGTGGCCGCGGCTGGCGCATTGCTCGATTACGCAAAATCCACCCAGGGCGCAGCAATCACCCACGTGCGCGCACTGATCGTTGAAACCGAACGCGCCTATGTCCGTATGGATCCGTCCACGCGGCGCAACCTCGAACTCACGGAAACCATACGCGGCGAACCGGCGCCTACGCTGCTGTCGCTGCTCGACACCTGTACCACCGGCATGGGTAGCCGCCGCCTGCGCCATGCCCTGCACCACCCGCTGACTGACCGCGCACTGGTGCAGGCACTGCATCAAGCCGTGGCCCTGCTGCTGACTGATGGCCGTCAGACGGGCGTACGTTCGGCGCTGAAGAACTTTGCCGACGTTGAACGCATCGCGTCGCGTGTCGCGTTGGCCACTGCCCGGCCGCGCGACCTGTCCGGATTAAGTACGTCATTGCGGCAATTGCCGGAGTTGCTGGCTGCCCTGGGTGATGCCGGCACCGGCCGCCTGGCACAACTCGCCGCCGATCTCGGCCCGCAGGAAACACTCGCCGCATTGCTGGCGTCCGCGATCAAGCCCGAACCGTCCACGGTGATCCGCGAAGGCGGTGTCATCGCCGATGGTTACGACACCGAGCTCGACGAGCTGCGCGGCATCCAGGACAACTGCGGCAGTTTTCTTGCAGAGCTTGAAACCCGCGAACGCACCCGCACCGGCATCAGCACGCTCAAGGTGGAATTCAACCGCGTCCACGGTTTTTACATCGAAGTGTCGCGGTCACAGTCGGACAAGGTGCCCGATGATTACCGGCGCCGTCAGACGCTGAAAAACGCCGAGCGTTACATCACGCCGGAATTAAAAACCTTCGAAGACAAGGCGCTGTCAGCCAATGAACGCGCGCTGGCCCGCGAAAAACTGCTCTACGAGCAGTTGCTGGCAAAACTCGCGCCGCATGTGCCGGCGCTGCAGCGGGTGGCCGCAGCACTGGCGGAACTGGACCTGCTGGCCACCTATGCAGAACGCGCTGCCGCACTCGAGTGGACCATGCCGGAATTCACCGATGAATCGATCATCGACATTGCCGGCGGCCGCCATCCGGTGGTGGAAGCACAGGTCACGCCCTTCATCGCCAATGACGCACAACTCTCCGCAGCGCGACGGATGCTGCTGATTACCGGCCCCAACATGGGCGGCAAATCGACTTACATGCGGCAGACGGCGCTGATTGCCCTGCTTGCGCATTGCGGATCATTCGTACCGGCGACCCGCGCACGGCTGGGGCCGCTGGATCGCATCTTCACCCGCATCGGCGCCGCCGATGATCTCGCCGGCGGCCGCTCAACCTTCATGGTCGAAATGACCGAAGCCGCCTATATCCTGCATCACGCCACACCGCAGAGCCTGGTGCTGATGGATGAAATCGGTCGCGGCACCTCAACCTACGACGGTCTGGCGCTGGCCTGGGCCATCGCCCGCCATCTGATCGAACGCAGCGGCTGTTACACCCTGTTCGCCACGCATTATTTCGAGTTGACCCAGCTCGCTGTTGATTTCAAACAGGTGAGCAACGTGCATCTGGACGCCGTCGAGCACAAGGATCGCATCGTGTTCCTGCACAGCGTCGAGGAAGGACCCGCCAGCCGCAGTTACGGACTGCAGGTGGCACAGCTCGCCGGCGTACCGGCAGCCGTGATACGCGGCGCACGCAAACGCCTTGCGGACCTGGAAGCAGCCGCCGCCGCGCATGCCGCACAGGGCGATCTGTTTGCCGCACCCGCCGCAGACAGCACGGCGGAACCGGAACCACATCCGGCCATCGACCTGCTGCGCGACTGCGATCCGGATGCATTGACACCGCGCGACGCACTGGAGCTGCTCTACCGGCTCCGTAGCCTGGCGCAGGACAGCACCGAGATCAAGAGTTAACTTGTTGTTTTAATTAATATTTTTACTTAAACTGCGGGGCGCAGCCAGTGGCAGCATCCCCGTTGCCGCATCAATGATGATGTCCGTGCGGTCCGTGCACATGACCGTGCCCCAGTTCTTCGTCGGTCGCCGCACGCACACCGGATACCGTGCAACGGAAATCCAGCGTCTGCCCCGCCAACGGATGATTGCCGTCGACCACAATCTTGTCTGCAGCGACGTCGGTCACCGTATAAACCAGGCCGTTGCCGGATTTTTCGCCATGGCCTTCGAACTGCATGCCGACTGCAATTTCCGGCGGAAACTTGTCGCGTGACTCCACATGCACCAGTTCTGCATCGTAATCACCGAAAGCATCGTCTGGTGCCAGTCGCACTTCACAGCCATCACCCGCCTTTTTGCCATCCAGCGCCTGCTCGACCAGCGGGAATATGCCGTCATATCCGCCATGCAGGTACGCGATAGGCTCTTCGGTCTTCTCGATCAGATTACCCTGCGCATCCATCAGTTCAAACGTCAGCGTAACCACCGTGTTCTTTGCAATCTGCATCAAAGTTCCTTGATTAACTGCAGCACTTCAGCCGCGTGGCCGCGCGGGCTCACACCGTAGAGCGCGTGCCGCACAACGCCCTTGCGATCAATCACAAACGTCGAACGCCGGATGCACTCGCGCGTCCGGCCTTCATATTCCTTGAGCTGCAGCACGCCATAACTGTGGCACGCTACGCCATCTACATCCGACAGCAACTGCACGGCCAGGCCGTGTTTATCACGAAATTCCCCGTGCGCCATGCAGTCATCCATGCTGATGCCCAGCACCAACGCACCCGAATCCCGAAAATCCATTTCCAGCTCACTGAACTCCAGCGCCTCGGTCGTGCAGCCCGGAGTGTCATCCTTCGGGTAAAAATAAAGCACCAGATTGCTGGTCTTGCGCACGTCAATCAGACATACCACATTCAGATCGGCATCCGGTAATTCGAATCCCGGCGCACGATTCCCCGCTCTCAGTTGTACTGAGGAGCTGCGCGGTTTATGATGTGTATCAGCAATCACCGGATTCCGGTTATCCATGCCGGATTCTCGGAACAAAGTGTGTCGCGGTCAAGCGCAGAAAAAAACAGACAGCAACAGGCAACATATAATCAAGCGCGATGCGCAAATCATTTTTCAACAAACTCACTCCGGCACAGTTTTTGCGCCGCCACTGGCAAAAAAAGCCGCTGCTGGCGCGTGCCAGCCTGCCGCAGTTCGAATCCCTGGTCTCGCGCCGCGACCTGATGGAAATGGCGCAATCGGCAGATATCGAATCCCGCCTGATCACACGCAACGGCCAGCGCTGGCAGGTCGCGCACGGACCCTTCCGCAAGCGTGATTTTGCGCAACTGCCTGCCCGCAACTGGACCCTGCTGGTGCAGGGCGTCAACCACGTGCTGCCGCAGGCGCAGGAGCTGCTGGCCCGGTTTGACTTCATCCCCTACGCCCGCCTGGACGATCTTATGGTGAGTTATGCCCCGCCCGGCGGCGGCGTAGGCCCGCATTTCGACAGTTACGACGTATTTTTGCTGCAGGGCACGGGCCGCCGCCGCTGGCAGATCAGCAGGCAGCGTGACCTGGCGCTGGTTGAAAATGCGCCACTCAAAATATTGAGTAGATTTCGCGCTGTGCAGGAATGGACGCTGGCGCCGGGTGACATGCTCTATCTGCCGCCGCATTGCGCGCATGACGGCATTGCAATCGATGAGTGCATCACCCATTCCGTGGGTTTTCGTGCGCCGTCGGCACAGGATTTATGCGGTCGCTTCCTGGAATACCTGCAGGATCATGTGCAGGCCACCGGCCGATATGCCGATCCGCAGCTGAAACCAACGCGCCGGCCTGCACACATCGCGCCGCAACTTGCACAAGGCCTGTTGCGTCTGCTCCGGCAGGCAAGCTGGAACCAGGCCGACATGCTGCGCTTCATCGGCATTGATCTCAGCACGCCCAAGTCACAGGTAATATTTGCACCACCCCAACGCCCGCTGTCTGCTGCAAGTTTTGCGCGGACAGCAAAGCAGCACGGCCTGCGTCTCGCCCCGCAATCCATCCTGCTTTATGATGACCGGGCGTTTTATATCAACGGTGAACGTTATGTGGCGCCGGCTGCAGCGCGCACAGTTGCCCGACGATTCGCCGATCAGCGGAGCCTGGCGCCTGCTGTCATACCGCGCGCAGCGCTGGACATGCTGTATGCCTGGTACCGGTCTGGCTATCTGGAACCCGCCCGATAAATCAGACAACCGTAGTGGCAGGAGTATGCATATGGAACTGACCGGCAACCCGCCGAACGCCGAATACCGGCGTTTTGAAAGCAACCAGGAATACGAACTCGTCATCGACGAACTGCTGCCGATGACGCAGCAGATTGTCCGCATCTTCGACAAAACACTGAGTCGCGCGTACAACACTGCGACACGTATAGAGCTGCTGCGACAGTTCCTGCTCGGGCACCGTGCCAACCGGTTGATGATCGTGCTGCACGACGCCTGCCCGCTCACATTCGAATGCCCACGGCTGCTGGATCTGGCCCGGACATTCAGCCACGCCTGCACCATCCGCGAAACCCTGCGCGGTGCAAAACACGTGTCCGATCCCTTTGTGATTTTTGATGCCAGCCATTACGTACATCGCTTCCACTATGACCACATGCGCGCAGCAGAAGGCAGGCACGACGCAGCAGGCGCCCAGCAACTGATCGACCGTTACGCAGAAATCCAGGAATGCTCCGGACCGCCACTGCCCGCCAACGTCACAGGGCTGTGACTATTTGTTGCATGCCCCTCTTGATCCTGCAACAAACACGTTAGAGTCCGCGCCAGCCTGATGGCTGCCGGATGCCAGGTCGGATTTGGCAGCACACAGTGCCTGCAAATTGGTATTGAACTTAAAAATCTAACACCCAAGGATCATCATCATCATGAATCGCTCCATCCTCGTTGTCGCTCTGCTGGCTGTTGGCCTGACTGCCTGCGGTGAAAAACCTGCTCCCGCACCGGCACCGGCTCCGGTTGCTGCTCCGACGCCCGCTCCGGAAGCCCCGAAAGCTGACGAACCAGCCGCTACCCCGGCTGCTGATGCAGCCAAAGGTGCTGCCGATGCCGCCCAAGGCGCTGCTGACGCTGCCAAAGGCGCTGCCGATGCCGCCAAGGATGCCGCGAAGAAGTAAGGTTTCCCGCATCAAGAAAAAGCCGGCCTGCGGGCCGGCTTTTCTATTGCTGCCCGGCGAATAGACCAGCGTTCATGACAGCATGCGCCAGTCGAAACCATCGGCCTGCGTGGCCACCGCCACCCAGTCCGGTGCGCAGTTGAGTGCGCCGGCAAGTGCATTGCGGGCCAGATCGGGATGATTGTTTTTCAACGACAGGTGAGCAGCAATAACATGCTGCAACATACGCCGGTCTATATTGGCCAGAATCTGTGCCGCCTGGGCATTGTCGAGATGGCCATAGCGTCCAGAGATGCGCTGCTTGAGCCGTTCCGGATAAGCACTGCCCATCAGCATATCGAGATCATGATTGCATTCGATCACCAGTGCATCCAGGCCGGACAGCACGGCCTCGATGTGCGAGGTCGATGATCCGGCATCAGTCAGCACCCCCAGACGCGCCGCACCGTCACTGAAAACAAACTGGGTGGGTTCCCGTGCATCGTGCGGCACCGGATAAGGCAACACCTCGATGTCGCCAATGGCGAACGGTGTATGGCTGTCGATAATGACGGATTCGGCGATGGCGCCGCGTTCGTTCACGGCAGTGGCAGTGCCATGGGACAGATATACCGGGACGCCGAATTTTCGCGAAAACCGTGCGACGCCGCCGATATGGTCATCATGCTCGTGGGTGACCAGCACAGCGCTCAGCGCCTCGGGCTCCAGGCCCAGGCGTGCCAGACGACGCACTGTTTCCGTAGTGCTGAATCCGCAATCGAGCATGACCCGGGTACTGCCCGCTTCCACGATCAGCGCATTGCCTTCGCTGCCGCTGCCCAACGAGGCAAAGCGCATCAAAGCAGGTAACCCGGGGGAAACAGGCGCGAAACCGGAAGACGCGCAAGCAGCGTCGTGGGGCCGAACTTACCCACGGCCATTTACTTCAACTGATCGTAGAGCAGCGACAGTATGCGGTTGGCGGTATCGGATTGCTCACGAGTGCCCTCTTTGTCGAGCACCCGCACTTCCGCACCGACGTCGCCTCCCTGCACCAGTATCCGGTATTGTTCCTTGCTCTGTTTGTTCGGACTGCTGCTCCAGAATTTGAGCTTGGACAACCAGCCCCTTTCTTCCGTCGTTTTCAGATCGGCATCGGGATCGATATAACGGACGAAGTAGAGTCCCTTGGAGCGGTCACGGTCTTCCACCGTGAAACCTACGCGGTCCAGCGCCAGGCCGACGCGGCGCCACGCCCGGTCAAACTGGTCGTTCAACGCCAGCAAACTGCCTTCACTGCCGCGATTGAGTTTTGCCCGCGGCTCAATCTTGGCCGCAGCGATCTGGACTCTGGCCTGCTCATTATCCACACCGAACCGCACCATCAGTCGCCGCAGGAACTCAGCTTCGAGACCGGGGTCGGAGGGACGCGGCTGCCAGCGCATCTGCTCCTGCCCCTCAGTGATGAACACCTCTTCCATGCCGCGATGGCTGATGTATATCTCCGTGGTACCGGGAGTAACGCCACGCTCCAAGCGCGTACGGTATTTGTCGCGTTCCGATGTCGAATACAGGCTGTTGAGCGCACGTCCCAGTAAACCGCGTATGCCGCTCTCGGGTATTTTTGCGCGATTTTCCGACCAGTCGGTTTCCATCACCCCGGTTTCGGGGTTTTCAACATTGACCACAAAACCGGTTTCCTGCCAAAACTCCTTGACCACCGGCCAGATCTGCTCCGGTGTACCGGGGATCACCAGCCAGCGCTGGGTACCGGCACGTTCTATGCGCACATTGTCGATTTTTGGCAGCACGGCGCCCTGCGTCGAGGAAGTTTGGGATCTTCCCGACTGGTCCTTGCTGTAGGCGGAATAAGTTGCCGTGCCCTTGGGATTAACATCAGGCACCGCGAACCGGTCGTCAGTACCCGGCCGCGCCAGGTCCGGCGGAATTTCCAGCGGCGGCAGCTTGGTCGACGACTTGTAATCAATTTTCTTGCTGGGCAGTTCAAAGCTACCGCATGCGCCCAGCGCAAACGCTGCGCCTATCACTGCGACTACACCCACTGACTTACGCCATTGCATGATGCTTGCTCCCGACAACTTTGGTTGCGCCGGCCTGTTGCATGGCCTCGCGCACCAGTTCGTGATACTGCGCGGACAGCGGTGTCAGCGGCAGTCTTATGCCACCCGGCATCAGTCCCAACTGCTGCACCGCCCATTTGACCGGAATCGGGTTGGCCTCGCAGAACAGATGGCGATGCAATCCCAGCAGACGGTTGTTTATTTCAATTGCCTGCGCAGCATCACCGCGCAATGCTGCGGCAATCATGTCGTGCATCAAGCGCGGCGCCACGTTGGCAGTCACCGAAATGACGCCATCGCCGCCGAGCAGCGTCAGCGCAATTCCCGTCGCGTCGTCGCCGCTGTGCACGCTGAATGCCGGCGGCTTGCGCCGCAGCAGGTCGGTGCCACGCTCGAGATTGCCGGTGGCGTCCTTGATGCCGACGATGCCCGGAACTTCGGCCAGCCGCAGCACGGTGTCGTTGCTCATGTCAGCAACCGTGCGCCCCGGCACGTTGTAGAGTATCTGCGGAATGTCCACCGCTTCGGCAATCGCCCGAAAATGGCGGTACAAGCCTTCCTGCGTCGGCTTGTTGTAATAAGGTACGACCGAGAGGCTCATTTCGGCGCCGGCCGCTTTTGCATATTGCGACAGCTCGATGGCCTCATGAGTAGAATTGGCGCCGGTGCCGGCAATAATCGGCACCCGTTTGCGGGTATGACGTACTGCGGTTTCGATCAGCAGCCGGTGCTCGTCAAAGTCCACCGTCGGGGATTCACCCGTCGTGCCCACCACCACGATGCCATCCGTGCCTTCGGCAATATGCCAGTCGATCAGGCTGCGGAACGCGTCCAGATCCAGCGCACCATCTTCGCCCATAGGCGTGACGATCGCCACCAAGCTGCCACGGATCCCTGTCAAGTCATTGTTTTTCATTAATAAATTCTAACCGCACAACACTGCACCGGATAATCCGAATATTGTACTCGAAGGGCCTGACAGAAGGATACTCATTCACGATACCCGTTCGACCGCGTCGGACGCCGGCAATTCACGGATAAATTCGGGGAAATGCCCACAGGCATACGCGAATGGGCCGGGCGGCCCCACCGCTCAGATCTGCTGCAAGCGGTAAAACAGGACGAGGAAAGTTTCGGCTTCTGCCGCAGAAATGCTGGCTGGCTGCCGGCTCACACGAACCTCCGGCGCTGCCGCGACGGCCGGATTCCAGCCTGCGCACAGAACTTCAGCTCCGTATGCGGACGGCGGCAGTCTTTGGACCAAGGGCCGGGAAAATGTTTTGCGCAGATTCATGCCCGTGAGTCGTAGCCAAAGGTCCGGAACTTACACTGCCGATCCATCGAGAATTTAACGGCCGCCCCTGGAAACATCTAATCTAACCAAACCTGCCGGTAATGTAATCCTCCGTAGCCTTGTTCTTCGGTTTGATGAATATGGAATCGGTCTGGCCGAATTCGATCAATTCACCCAGATACATGTAGGCCGTGTAGTCGGATATGCGCGCCGCCTGCTGCATATTGTGTGTCACGATAACTATCGTGAAGTCACGCTTGAGCTCGTTGAGCAGCTCCTCGATTTTCGCCGTGGAAATCGGATCCAGCGCTGAAGTCGGTTCATCAAGCAGCAATACGCTGGGCTTGACGGCGATACCACGGGCTATGCACAAACGCTGTTGCTGGCCTCCGGACAGACTCATACCGCTTTGCCCGAGAATATTTTTGACTTCATCCCACAACGCCGCGCGCTTGAGCGCCCACTCGACGCGCTCGTCCAGTTCACCCTTGTGCAGTTTTTCGTGCAGCGACACGCCCCAGGCGACGTTTTCATAAATAGACATCGGGAAAGGCGTGGGTTTCTGAAACACCATGCCGACCCTCGCCCGCAGGGTAGTCGCATCGATATCCTTGCCGTTGATGTTCCGTCCTTCGAACAGCAGTTCCCCTTCTGCCCGTTGATCGGGATATAACTCAAACATCCGGTTAAAACACCGCAGGAACGTGGACTTGCCGCAGCCCGACGGTCCGATAAAGGCCGTAATGCGACTTTTGTAAATGTCGCAATTGATGTTTTTCAGCGCATGGAAAGAGCCGTAATAAAAATTGAAATCGCGCGCGGATATCAGCACGGTTTCTTCCTGCCCCTGCTTCTCATCCGCATGTCTGGCATGCCTGTCGCTGAGTATTGCCTCTACGGAAACCATTTACCGCCTCTCTTCTTTAAATGCCACGCGCGCAATAATATTGATGAGGAGCACACCCAGCGTTATCAGGAGCACACCGGCCCAGGCAAGTTTTTGCCAGTCTGAAAACGGGCTCATAGCAAACTTGAAAATGGTTACCGGCAGGTTGGCCATGGGCTGTCCAAGGTCCAGTGACCAGAACTGGTTGGACAAGGCCGTAAACAACAGCGGCGCGGTTTCACCCGCAATTCTTGCCACGGCGAGCAAAATACCGGTAAGCACGCCCGCCCTCGCCGTACGCATCGTGACTGAAAGGATTACGTGATATTTGGGCGCACCCAGTGCAAATGCAGCCTCGCGCATGCCATTCGGCACCAGCAGCAGCATGTTTTCAGTAGTGCGCACCACCACCGGAACAACAATGAGCGTCAAGGCGACAACCCCTGCGTAACCGGAAAATCCTCCGGTTTTCGCCACCAGTACCGCATAAACAAACAACCCCAGCACGATGGAGGGTGCAGACAGCAGAATATCGTTGATGAATCGGGTTACCCCGCCCAGCCAGCCGCGCTGCCCGTATTCAGCCAGATAGATGCCGGCCAGTACGCCTATCGGGGTACCGATCAGCGTTGCCAGACCGCAGAGTATGAAACTGCCCACAATGGCATTCAGCAAGCCGCCATCATCGCCCGGCGCCGGCGTCATCTTGGTAAACAACGACAGTGATATGCCGTCGATACCCAGCCTCAGCACGTCGAACAGTATCCAGGCCAGACAGAATATACCGAAGGACATTGCCACCAGAGACATCAAGAGCGCCAGGCGGTTGATCCATTTTCGTCGCTGGACAATAGTCATGATCAGCCTACAGGCGAGCCTTCGTTGATCTTGAGTTTCGCCAACAGCAACTTGGAGAATGCGAGCACCAGGAATGTGATTAAGAACAGGATCAGGGCCAGTTCCATCAACGCCGCGCTGTGCAGGCCCGGATCGGCTTCCGAAAACTCATTGGCAAGGGCAGAAGTAATGCTGTTGCCCGGCGAAAACAGTGACACGCTGTTGAGCAGGTTGGTGTTGCCGATGACGAAGGTGACCGCCATGGTTTCGCCCAGCGCCCGTCCGAGACCAAGCATGATGCCGCCCACTACGCCGACTTTGGTATAAGGCAGCACAATTTTCCACACAACTTCCCAGGTCGTCGCCCCTATGCCATAGGCTGACTCCTTGAGCAGGGGCGGCGTGACCTCGAAAACATCCCGCATAACAGCCGCAATAAACGGAATGATCATGATGGCCAGGATCACACCCGCGGTCAGCAGGCCGATACCCAGCGGAGGCCCTGCAAACAACTCGCCTACAAGCGGCAGCCTGCCGAATGTCGCCGCAAGCGCGGGCTGCACATATTTGGCAAACAGCGGAGCAAACACCAGCAGCCCCCACATGCCATAAACAATGCTCGGTATGGCTGCCAGCAGTTCAATCGCGGTACCCAACGGGCGGCGCAACCAGGCCGGCGACAACTCTGTAAGAAACAGTGCGATCCCGAAACTGACCGGAACTGCAATGACCAGCGCAATCAGGGATGAAACCAGCGTACCGTAGATCGGTATCAGCGCGCCAAACTTTTCTGCCGGCGCATTCCAGTCGGAAGTCCACAGGAAAGACAGTCCGAACTTCTGCAACGATGGCCAGGAGGCAACAACCAGTGAAACAATGATGCCAAACAGCGTGAGCAGCGTCAGCACCGCAAGGCCGCGAACGACATAGAAAAAAAGGCGGTCCTTGAGCTGGCTGCGCCTTGCGTTGGCCGCAGGATCCTCCGGTGGCGTGTTTTTCATCACGTCCAATTCTATAATACGTTGGCCTACAGCCCCTACAGCCTCCAGGCTCATGGTTTCACGGTCACAACGAACCGTCCTTGCTGTGCTTTTGAAAATAAAATAGGGGCGCTGATACGCACCCCTGATTCGCATGAGGAATTACTTGCCAGACCAGACTGCCTTGCCTGACGCATCCTTGACGCCAGCCCAGGCCGCGCTTACCTGTTTCACCATGCTGTCCGGCATCGGCACGTAGTCGAGTTCCAGAGCCAGCTTGTCGCCGTTCTTGTAGGCCCAGTCAAAGAACTTCATGACTTCGCGCATTTGCTCGGGCTTTTCTGCAGTTTTGTAAATGATGATGTACGTCGCACCGGTAATCGGCCAGGCGTCAGCAGCTTTTTGTTCCGTCGGGTGGATATAGTTGCCATCCTCCCCCCAACCGGCCGCTGCAGACTGGATGGTTTTTTCGCCCGGGTGGACGAAGTGACCCGCCGCGTTCTTCAGCTGTGCATACGGCAGTTTGTTCTGCTTGGCATAGGCAAACTCGACATAACCGATAGAGCCCGGCAGACGCTGCACGAAAGCGGAAACACCCTCGTTACCCTTGCCGCCCAGACCCGCCGGCCACTGCACGGTCGAACCTTCGCCGATTTTCGATTTCCACTCGGCATTCACCTTCGACAGATAGTTGGTGAAAATCGAGGTCGTGCCGGATCCGTCTGCGCGGCGCACAACGCCGATCGCTGTATCAGGCAATTTCACGTCCGTGTTGAGCGCGACGATCGCCGGGTCGTTCCATTGGGTGATCTTGCCCAGATAGATGTCGCCCAGCACCTGGCCGGTCAATTTCATTTCGCCCGGCTTGAGGCCCGGCAGATTGATCACAGGCACCACGGCACCGAACACGGTGGGAAACTGGATCATGCCGTATTTCTGCAGATCAGCTGCCTTCAGCGGCGCATCCGAGGCGCCAAAATCAACCGTCTTCGCACGGATCTGGCGAACGCCACCCGAGGACCCGATCGACTGATAATTAATCCTGTTGCCGGTGGCGTCCTTGTAGGCAGACGCCCATTTCGAATAAACCGGATTCGGAAACGACGCTCCCGCGCCGGTAATGTCCGCCGCATTGACCGAACCGATCAGCACAAGCGCCGATAGTGATGATAACAAACTGATTTTATTGATTAATTTCATTGATGCTCTCCTGTTCCATTAATGAGTCCAATACCGCTTGCTGAGTGACCCATGCATAGTAATCGGCGCCCGTTACAGCTTTATTACAACGACACGGAAATACAGGAGAGTTGCCGGCAATCATGGCAAAAATATGGGGCTGGCGGCAGATAGAGCGGATAAGCGAAAAATGCTGCGAGTCGCAGCTCTGCTACGGGTTTTTGCGTTCTTTGCCCAGCATCCATCCCATCACGACAGCGGCAAGCAGGGCGCCTGCCAGTTGCGCAACAACGAACATCGGTGCATCCACAGGCCGAATGCCGGCAAAGGTATCGCTGACCGTACGCGCCAGCGTCACGGCCGGATTGGCAAAAGAAGTCGATGCGGTAAACCAGTACGCCGCCGTAATGTACGCGCCCACCACGTACGGCACTGCTGCGACGCAGTTACGAGCGCATCCCAGTATCACCATCAATAACCCAAACGTGGCAACCAGTTCACTCCACCACTGCGACCATCCGGTGCGCATCTTCAGCGATGCAAAAAACAATGGTTCACCAAACATCAGATGCGCGCAGGCCACGCCGGCGACAGCGCCGGCGACCTGCACGGCCATGTACGCACCCGCGTCGCGTCGTGGGATTTCGCCACGCAGCATCATCACCAAAGTTACCGCCGGATTGAAATGGGCGCCCGATACCGAGCCGAACGTGTGAATCAGCGCCACCAAAGCGGCACCCGTGGCCAGCGCATTGGCAAGCAGAGCAATGGCAATATTGCCGCCGGCAAGACGCTCCCCCATGATGCCGGAACCGATGATAGTCGCCAGCAGGAAAGCGGTGCCCAGCGCTTCCGCAACAAGCCGGCGCGACAGGGTCATTGCCGGCTGGCGCCTATTTCTTTCAGGCTTTGCTGCAGCGACATGTGGTCCAGACGTTCAAAAGACAGGTTAACGAAAAACGAAATCCGCTTGCTGAGCTGGCTGTATGCCGTAAAAAATGCCTTGCGCTTCGCGTCGTCATTACCTTCGGCAGCCGCCGGATCCGGTATCCCCCAGTGCGCAGTCATCGGCTGCCCCGGCCATACTGGGCAAACCTCCCCCGCAGCGTTGTCACAGACGGTAAACACAAAATCCAGCTGCGGGGCGCCTGGCCGCGCAAACTCCTCCCAGTTCTTGCTGCGCAATCCGTCGATCGGGAGATGGTTTTTTGCCAGCAACTGCAGTGCCATGGGATGCACTTCGCCCTTCGGGTAACTGCCGGCACTGTATGCACAAAAGCGCCCTTTCCCTGCGCTGTTGAGTATGACCTCGGCCATGATGCTGCGCGCGGAGTTACCGGTACACAGAAACAGCACGTTGTAAGTCTTGTTATCAGACATGGAACCCTCATTCATTTTCAACAATTTAAATTACGCGCCTGCCGCACTGTTTGCGCAGCCAGATTGCTTTAGCGACCCGGTACGCAACAGGCTGCTTGCACATCCGCGTCCGGTTTCACGACCAGTGCCCCGTCGCCGAATACGGGCACCGCCCCCAGCGTCTGGTACGTCTCCCAGGCGATTCCCTGCGGATCCTGCACCCAGTATTTGTTCGACTTTGCGTAGCAGCAACTGGTACCTGTCTGCTCGAGCATGTCCTGGTCGGCGCGCTCAAGCCGGCTGTGGATATCAGCCAGTTCCACGGGGTTTTCGACCTGGATGCCGACATGATCCAGACCGGATTTCATGCCACGCGCAGAAATCGCGAAATTGACGCGCGGATCGTCAAGCATCCACTTCGCGTAATCAGGTTTGTGCACGGTCGGTGCTGCACCGAACAACGTGGAATAAAAACGGACATTCTGTTCAATATCGTCCACCGCAACATGCATGTGAAAGCGTTTCATGGCATTGCTCCTTCAGTAGTAGCCGCAGCAGCGGGCGCGCATTCAGGCAGGCACGATCGGCCACCGCAGCAGTTTTCAGTGAGGAAATTGACCAGCTTCAGCGCATTGCCGAAATTGGCCGAATAGATAACGTAACGCCCGTCTTGGCGCGATATCGCCAGCCCGGCACGACTGAGTTCCTTCAGATGAAATGACAGCGTCGCAGGGGGCAGGCCAAGCTGCGTGGCAATGACGCCAGCAGCCATGCCATCTGGCCCTGTTTGCACCAGTAAACGGTAAATGCCCAAGCGTGATTCCTGCGCCAAGGCACCCAAAGCGGCAACAGCGTCTTTCGTTTTCATATTTCCAATAATATGGAAATATTAAAAGCAATACAATAAAAATATTTATCAATAAAATCAATTACTTAATTATAAACTCGCAGCACTTACCGAGTCGCTGATCGTTTTTGAAAAAATATTGACCGGCTGCCGGACACTACTCTACCTGCACACCGGCAACGCGTATGACTTCCTGCCATTTTCGCACTTCGGACTTCAGGTAAGCATCGAATTGCACTGGTGTAGAACCGTAAGTGGTCAACCCAAGCTGTGCAAGTTTGTCGTGGAACGGACTGCTGGCAATGGTCGCAGCCGTTGCCTGATGAATACGTTGCACCAAAAACCCGGGCGTACCCGCAGGAACCAGCATGCCATACCAGGTCTGATATTCGAAGCCGGGCACCCCGGCTTCGGCAATCGTCGGTAATTCCGGTGCAAGTGGCGAACGCTGCGGACTGCTCACACCGAGTGACCGCACTTTCCCTGATTTCACATGAGGCAACAGACTCGCCATATTGGTCAACAGTACCTGCACTTCACCGGAAAGCAGCGCGGTAGTCGCCTGCCCCGCACTCTTGTAAGGGACATGCAGCATCCTGATGCCGGTCGCGTGCTGCAGGAGTTCGCTGCCGAGGTGGGTGGCGCTACCCGGCCCTGCCGAGGCAACGGCCAGCTTGCCAGGCTGCGTTTTGGCCAGTGCCACCAGATCCCTGACCGATGCCACCGGAACAGAGGGATGCACCGCCAGCAGACTGGGCTGGCTGGCGATCAGCGTCACCTCTGCAAAATCGCGCAGGATGTCAAAGCTGAGTTTTTTGTACAGTGCAGGGGAAATGGCCATCGACGAACTCGACACCAGCAAGGTGTAGCCGTCCGCCGGTGATTGTGCCGCAATTGCCGTCCCGACCGTACTGCCCGCACCGGGCCGATTGTCCACTACCACGCTCTGGCGCCAATAGTCAGATAACCCCTGCGCGACAATGCGCCCGACGATATCGCTTCCCCCGCCAGGTGCCAGCGGAACAATCATGCGTACTGGCCGCACCGGATAATCCCGCATCACACCCGCACCACGGTCTGCAGCACCAGCGCCGCTCGCCAACAAAAAGAAACCTGTCGCGACCAGCAAACCACAACGTCCGGTTTTTCTCATTTCCCATCTCCAAGCCCTGTCCCGGAACAATTTTCCGTTTCAGCAGTTTATGACCTGGAAATGACAGCACGATGACAACTACCGGCTTGCGATTTACACAAACCTCCCTGATCCACACCGGACTTTTCTTTTAACAACACTGTCATGCAACACGGTTAGAGTCGATAGTCGCGACAACAGATGCCCGTTACGCTGCAATTCTGGAGGAAAACAATGCATATCATCAAAGCCATCAACGAAACAAACCGCCCGGAGATCATCTATTTCCTGCTCACAGCCTATGTGGAAGCACTCTGGCAGGAGCACACGACATGCGCAATTCCGGAAATGGCACTCAAGTTGCCACTTACCGGATTACAGGATATTCAAGTCCGCCTCGCGGCGCTGGGGCGTGAATTCAATGCACAGCAGATTAACTGGGACAAACACGATCCAGACAAGCTGACCGAAGCAATCGGCGTATTCGGTTGCGCAGCTATCCGGTTGCGGGTACTCAGTAACCAGCCGGGAAATACCAACACCCCGACACCCGAACCATGTCATGCCTGAGGACACCGCTTCATGCCACGGTTACGCGGGAAAACGGTCGATATCAAAAGGTTTTCAGGTCATCCTGCGGCGCGAACGACTGTGGCGATTCTGCCTGCCAGCTGCCTGACCAGCTGTTTTGACTTACCCTCAACCATGACCCGTATCACCGGTTCGGTACCAGAGGGCCGCAACAACACGCGCCCTGCGGCACCCAGCGCACGTTCTGCTACAGTCACCGCCTTCTGCACCGCAGTTGCGGCAACCACATCGCGAGCCGCATTGCCGGCCAAACGCACATTGATCAGCACCTGTGGATACAGTACAAAATCCACTGCTTTGTTCAGCGTGGTTTTTGCCTCGATCAGCGCCCGCAACACCTGCAGCGTGGACACGATGCCATCACCCGTCGTGTGCTGATCCAGGCAGACGATGTGGCCCGAATTTTCACCACCCAACTGCCAGCCCCGGGTTTGCAGCAGTTCCAGCACGTAACGGTCGCCGACCTTGGCGCGCGCAAACGGAATTTTAATTTTTGCCAGCGCCTGCGCCATGGCCAGGTTGGTCATCTGCGTGCCCACCACCCCGCCGCGCAACCGACGCGCGCGCTTGCGTTGGGCAGCGATGACATACAGCAACTCATCACCGTCATATATGCGACCGCTCGCATCCGCCATGATCAAGCGGTCACCATCGCCGTCCAGCGCAATGCCAATATCCGCCTTGGTGCGTTTCACGGCGCGCTTCAGCGACTCCGGATGCGTCGCACCCACACCTCGATTGATGTTGAAACCGTCGGGTGCGGCGCCTACGGTCACCACATCCGCACCGAGCTCGTGAAATACGTGCGGTGCGATGTGATAGGCAGCGCCATGCGCACAATCAACCGCAATACGCAGCCCGTGTAGAGCGAGATTCGCAGGGAAAGTGCTTTTACAGAATTCAATGTAACGTCCGGCGGCATCATCTATGCGTCGCGCCTTGCCCAACCGCACCGACGACACACATTGCAGCGGCTGTTCAAGTGCGGCCTCGATAGCCAACTCGGTGGCATCGCCCAGTTTTGCGCCGGTTGCAGAAAAGAACTTGATTCCGTTGTCCTGATGAGGATTATGCGAAGCGCTGATGACGATGCCCGCCGCCAGCCGCAGGGCCCGTGTCAGATAGGCAACACCCGGCGTGGGCATCGGCCCGACCAACAGCACGTCCACACCCGCCGCCGACAAGCCCGCCTCCAGCGCCGATTCGAGCATATACCCCGACACCCGGGTGTCCTTGCCGATCAGCACCGCAGGACGGTCGCCGCCGGCCGCCTTGCGCGCCAGCACTTTTCCCGCGGCATAACCCAGGCGCATCACAAAATCCGGCGTAATCGGTGCCACGCCCACTGTGCCGCGCACACCGTCCGTACCGAAATATTTTCTGCTCAATGGATTCCCCTCTCCAAATGCGGCGTTTGTTCTAAGTTTTTAATCTTACCGCGTTCCACACGGCCAGCACATCCCGAGTCGCCGCCACGTCATGCACCCGCAAGATGGCGGCGCCGCGTTGCGCCGCAATCAAAGCAGCGCCGACACTGCCGAAGACGCGCTCACCAACTTCACGCCCAGTGAGTGCGCCTATCATCGATTTACGCGACAAACCTGCCAGCACCGGCATATCAGCCGCCGCCAGCTGCTCCAGGTCGCGCAGCAATGCGAGATTGTGCGCCAGCGTCTTGCCGAAGCCGAACCCCGGATCGACAATGATACGTTCACGGACGATGCCGGCACGCATCGCGGCAGCAACGCGCGCCTCCAGATAATTGCCAATCTCGGACACCACATCAGTGTACTGCGGCGCATATTGCATGGATTGCGGGTCGCCCTGTTTGTGCATGATGCAAATGGCGCAGCCGCTACCGGCCACGGCCTCCAATGCGCCGGGCGCTTCAAAGCCATTGACGTCATTGATCATGGCAGCGCCAGCATTTGCTGCCTCGCGCATGAGTTCGGGTTTCTGGGTATCCACTGACAACGGAACGTTCATGTCAGCCAGTGCCGCCAGCACTGGCATGACCCGCCGTCGCTCCTCTTCCAGCGTGACCGGCGCCGCGTTCGGACGGGTCGATTCGCCACCGATGTCGAGCAGGTCGGCGCCCTCTGCCACCAGCCGTTGCGCCTGGACTACGGCCGCTCCGGAATCCAGAAAACGTCCGCCATCGAAAAAGGAGTCGGGCGTGACATTGACCACGCCCATCAGCAGCGGACGATCAAGGGCGAGCCTGAATTTGCCGCAGTGGAGGTACTTCATGAGTGAAGAGGGAAAGGTAAAAGGTGAAGGGGGAAAACTGTCGTGGACTACCCTTCACCGTTCACATATTCACCCTTCACAGGAATATCAGGTCTCAGCCGCAGGCTTGCCGGTAACGGGGGCGGCCGGCGGACTGTTGTCTTTGGGCGGCTTCGGTACCGGCGTAGCGAGCGGCTTGGGCGCGCGCGGCGGACGGCCTTCCATGATGTCGGCAATCTGATCAGCATCTATGGTTTCCCATTCGAGCAGCGCCTTGGCCATGGCTTCGACCTTTTCACGGTCTTCCTCGATCAGCTTGCGTGCCAGAGCATACTGCTGATCGATGATGCGGCGGATCTCAGCATCAACCTGCTGCAGGGTCGCCTCCGACACATTCTTGTGCGTAGTGATCGAGCGGCCCAGGAAAACTTCGCCTTCGTTTTCACCGTACACCATCGGTCCCATGCTGTCCGTCATGCCCCAGCGCATGACCATGTTGCGCGCCATTTCCGTGGCACGCTCGAAGTCATTGGAAGCGCCGGTGGTCATCTGCCCCATGAACACTTCCTCGGCGATGCGTCCGCCGAACAGCACGGAAATGTTCTGCAGGATCTGCTCGCGATTCATGCTGTAACGGTCTTCGGTCGGCAGTTGCATGGTCACGCCCAGTGCGCGCCCGCGCGGAATGATGGTGACCTTGTGCACCGGGTCGGTCAGCGACAGCCGCCGCGCGACCAACGCATGGCCAGCCTCGTGGTAAGCCGTGTTTTTGCGCTCATGCTCCGGCATGACCATGGAGCGGCGTTCCGCACCCATGATGATCTTGTCCTTGGCCCGCTCGAAGTCATCCATGTCCACCAGGCGCTTGTTGCCACGCGCGGCAAACAGCGCCGCCTCGTTGACCAGATTGGCCAGATCAGCACCGGAGAATCCAGGCGTGCCGCGGCCAATGATGTCGGCCTTGACGTCAGGCGCGATCGGCACCTTGCGCATGTGCACCAGCAGGATCTGCTCGCGGCCGCGGATGTCGGGCAGCGGCACCACCACTTGGCGGTCGAAGCGACCCGGCCGCATCAGTGCCGGATCGAGCACGTCAGGCCGGTTGGTCGCGGCAATGATGATGACGCCGGAATTGGCTTCGAAACCGTCCATTTCCACCAGCAACTGGTTCAGCGTTTGCTCACGCTCGTCATTGCCGCCGCCCAAGCCAGCGCCACGCTGGCGGCCGACCGCGTCGATCTCGTCGATGAACACAATGCACGGCGCGTGTTTCTTGGCATTTTCGAACATGTCACGCACGCGGGCCGCGCCCACGCCGACAAACATTTCGACAAAATCTGAACCGGAGATCGAGAAAAACGGCACTTTCGCCTCGCCGGCAATGGCACGCGCCAGCAGCGTCTTGCCGGTGCCGGGGTTACCCACCATCAGCACGCCCCGCGGAATACGTCCGCCGAGCTTCTGAAACTTGGAAGGTTCGCGCAAAAATTCAACCAGTTCGGAAACTTCTTCCTTGGCCTCTTCGCAGCCGGCGACGTCGGCAAAGGTCACCGTGTTGTTGTTCTCGTCCAGCAACCGCGCCTTGCTCTTGCCGAAGCTGAACGCACCGCCGCGCCCGCCGCCCTGCATCTGGCGCATGAAAAACACCCACACGCCGATCAGCAGCAGCATCGGGAACCACGACACAAAAATGTTCATCAGCAGCGACGGCTCGTCCTCAGCCTTCGCTTCGACGATGACGCCGTTTTTCAGCAGATCGGTGACCATCCAGATGTCGGAGGGTGCATAGGTCTTGAATTTCTCGCCGGTGGACTTGACCCCGCGCACCACGCGCCCTTCGATCGTGACTTTGGCAATTTTCCCCTGCTTCACCTCATCGATGAACTGGGAATACTCCATGTCTTTCTGCGTAGGCTGCCGCACGTTGAACTGGTTGAACACGGTCATCAACACCAGCGCAATGACCAGCCAGATCGCCATGTTCTTCATCAGATTGTTCAAAATTGCTCCTCGTTGCGCGCAGTCCGCAGGGACTGCACCGACCCTAAATAATCAATGCACGGCTCAATGTCCGACTACAGACTCCAACCGTATGCATGCCAAGTAATCCATGCTAAGTGCTTCAATTCTAGACTCATTTTTCCTGCACCGCAGCAGAAACACGCCCACGGATGACTCAGCGCCCGGCCTTGCGTCCCTTGGCCACAACATAAACTTCGTTGGAACGACTGCGGGAAGCCTCGGGCTTGCGGATCATGACCTGCACAAATTGCCGCCGGATATCAGCCACCAGCGCTTCAAATCCAGATCCCTGAAACACTTTGACCAGAAAATTCCCCTGGGGTTTCAGATGGTTGACGGCAAATTCCAGCGCCAGCTCCGCCAGCCCTACGCTGCGAGCCTGATCTACACCCGCCACCCCACTGATATTGGGGGCCATATCCGAAAGCACAAGGTCAACACCAGCGCTGCCGACTATTTTTTCGACTTGCGCCAATATCGCGTCCTCGCCGAAATCGCCCTGAATGAAGGTAACACCTGGCATCGACACCATTTCCAGCAGGTCCACCGCAACCACCCGTCCCGCAGCACCGACTGCGCGACCGGCCACCTGTGACCAGCCGCCAGGCGCGGCACCGAGATCAATGACCACCATACCCGGTTTCAGCAGCTTGTCACGCTCGGCCAGTTGCTGCAGCTTGTAAGCCGCGCGCGAACGCATGCCTTCCGCCTGCGCCCGCTTCACATAAGGGTCGTTTACATGCTCGTGCATCCACGCTTTGCTGGTTTTGTTACGAGCCATTGTTTAGACTGCCTGCATGATTAATCTGACTGCTGCCCAGCGTCGCGAGCTCAAGGCCCGCGCACATCTTTTACATCCTGTCGTCATGGTCGGTAACGCCGGCCTGACACCACCGGTCATTCGTGAAATCGACGTTGCCCTGAAAAGCCATGAGCTGATCAAGATCCGCGTGTTCGGCGACGACCGCACTGCACGTGCAACGTTGGTCGACACCGTCTGCACCCAGCTCAATGCGGCTGCCGTGCAGCATATCGGCAAGATACTGGTGTTTTACCGACCGCGTCCCGACGACGAGTCCGCACCGGCGTCACATAAAAATGGCAAATCCGGCGACGACACCCAAAAAACCATCGCGCGTTCGCGCACCCGGCAGGGACCACGTCGCACCAAGCGCAGCTTTCAGGCCTGAGGCCTGAACCCGCAAAGCTGCGCAGGCAACAAAACGAGATAAGTTATTGTTTTAAAACAATTATTTTATCTGCGCCAGTGGCCGTCATGACAGCCGCCGGCGCAGACCCACCCGGCACTAGACGTATTTAACACCCAGGATTTCATATTCACGCACGCCGCCGGGCGCCTGCACTTCGGCGACGTCGCCGGCGTATTTGCCGATCAACGCGCGGGCTATCGGTGAGCTGATCGAAATCTTGCCTTCCTTGATGTCGGCCTCGTCGTCGCCGACAATCTGGTAGGTGACGTTACTGTCGCCGCTGATGTCCTGCAGATCAATGGTTGCGCCAAACACACAGCGACCGTCCGCGTCGATGGTCGCCGGATCAATGATCTGTGCATTCGAAACCTTTGACTCGACTTCGGCAATCCGGCCTTCAACGAAACTCTGCCGTTCCTTGGCCGCCGCATATTCGGCATTTTCCGACAGATCGCCGTGCGCGCGCGCTTCGGCAATGGCCGCAATGATAGCCGGACGCTGCACCGATTTGAGTTCGTGCAGTTCCGTACGCAGCAATTCTGCGCCTTTGACGGTCAACGGGGTTTTCGTATTCATGGGTGTGTCCAGACCTTCCGTATTGCAGTGTATATGAATTGATCCTGCAGTTCCCGGAGGCAGGATCACTGGATGGCGGCAAATCGTGCCGCGCGGTTAACTGGCCTGCGCGGGCAGACGTTTGTGCAGCGCCTGCAAGGCGTAAACCCTCAACTCGCTGGCCTGGGCCATGCCGTTGGCGGCAGCGCGCGCGCCGGCTATCGTCGTATACAGTGTAACCCGCCGCTGCAAAGCCGCGCGCCGGATCGAATACGAATCGCGGATCGCCGAGCGTTTTTCTTCGACGGTATTGATGATCAGCACAATCTCGCCGTTCTTGATCATGTCCACGATGTGCGGACGCCCTTCAGCCACCTTGTTGATCCGCGTCACCGCGAGCCCCGCAGCTTCCAGCGCCTTGGCCGTACCGTGGGTGGCCACCAGGCTGAAACCCATGCCCGTCAGCACCCGCGCCGTATCCAGCACCCGCGGCTTGTCATCGTCGCGCAGGCTGATGAACACCTTGCCCGAACGTGGCAGGCGCTCGCCGGAGCCCAGCTGTGATTTGACAAAAGCTTCGGCAAAAGTTTCGCCCACGCCCATGGCTTCGCCGGTCGACTTCATCTCCGGGCCGAGTATGGTATCGGCACCGGGGAATTTGATGAACGGAAACACCGCCTCCTTCACTGAATAATACGGCGGCACGATTTCGTGCGTCACTCCCTGGTCGGCCAGCGTACGTCCGGCCATGCAGCGCGCGGCAATCTTGGCCAGCGGCAGGCCTGTCGCCTTCGACACGAAGGGCACGGTACGCGACGCGCGCGGATTCACTTCCAGCACGTAAACGATATCTTCGCCATTTTTCTGCGCATCTTTCTGGATCGCAAACTGCACGTTCATCAGACCCACGACTTTCAGCGCCTTGGCCATGGCCACGGTCTGCTTGCGCAGTTCTTCCTGCAATTCCGCTGACAGCGAAAACGGCGGCAACGAACAGGCCGAATCGCCGGAATGCACGCCGGCCTGCTCGATATGCTCCATTACCCCGCCGATGATGACCTGCTTGCCGTCGCTGACGGCATCGACATCGACTTCAATGGCATCGTTCAGAAAGCGGTCGAGCAGCACCGGCGAATCATTCGAAACCTTGATCGCCTCGCGCATGTAGCGCTCAAGTTCGCTCTGCTCATGGACGATTTCCATGGCACGGCCGCCCAGCACATAGGACGGACGCACCACCAGCGGATAACCGATCTCTTCGGCCGCTACCAGCGCCTTCGCCGCACTGCGCGCGGTGCGGTTGGGCGGCTGCTTCAGCTTCAGTTTGACCAGCAGCTTCTGGAACCGCTCGCGGTCCTCGGCCACGTCGATCGAATCCGGCGTGGTGCCGATGATGGGCACGCCGTTGGCTTCGAGGTCGCGCGCCAGCTTCAGCGGTGTTTGCCCGCCGAACTGCACGATGACGCCCACCGGTTTTTCGATGGCCACGATTTCCAGCACATCCTCCAGCGTCAACGGCTCAAAATACAGCCGGTCGGAGGTGTCGTAATCGGTGGACACGGTTTCCGGATTGCAGTTGACCATGATGGTTTCAAAACCATCTTCGCGCAGCGCCAGCGCGGCGTGCACACAGCAATAATCGAACTCGATGCCCTGACCGATGCGGTTGGGACCGCCGCCGAGCACCATGATTTTTTTGCGATCGCTTGGATTCGACTCACAGTCTTCTTCGTAAGTCGAATACATGTAGGCAGTGCTGGTGGAGAATTCCGCAGCACAGGTGTCCACCCGCTTGTAAACCGGGCGCACGCCCAGCTTATGGCGGTGCGTACGCACCGCGCCCTGCTCCACCTGCAACAGCTTCGCCAGCCGGCGGTCAGAAAAACCCGCACGTTTCAGGGTGCGCAGTGCTGCGGCATCCAGGTCCTGCAGCGACCGGCCGGACAAAGCCTGCTCCTGGCGCACGATGTCTTCGATCTGCGCAAGGAACCACGGATCGATATGCGAAAACCCGTGCACCTGCTCCTGCGTCATGCCGCAGCGGAAAGCATCAGCGACATAGAAAATCCGCTCCGGCCCCGGATCACCCAGCTCATTTTCAATAACGTCGGGATCGGTGGTTTTTTCGTCGAATCCGTCCACACCCGTTTCCAGACCGCGCAGCGCCTTCTGCATCGACTCCTGGATGGTGCGACCCATGGCCATCACCTCGCCCACCGATTTCATTTGTGTGGTCAGCCGATCGTCGGCCTGCGGGAATTTCTCGAATGCAAAGCGCGGGATCTTGGTCACCACGTAATCGATGCTCGGTTCGAACGAGACCGGCGTGGCACCGCCAGTGATCTCGTTACGCAATTCGTCCAGCGTATAACCGACCGCAAGCTTGGCCGCCACCTTGGCAATCGGAAAACCCGTCGCCTTGGACGCCAGCGCCGAGGAACGCGACACCCGCGGGTTCATCTCGATGATCACCATGCGTCCGTCTTCCGGGTTGATGCCGAACTGCACGTTCGAGCCACCGGTTTCGACGCCGATCTCGCGCAGGCAGGCGATCGAGGCGTTGCGCATGATCTGGTATTCCTTGTCCGTCAGCGTTTGCGCCGGCGCCACCGTGATCGAATCCCCGGTATGCACACCCATCGGATCAAAGTTTTCGATCGAACAGATGATGATGCAATTGTCGGCGCGGTCACGCACGACCTCCATCTCGTATTCCTTCCAGCCGATCACCGATTCCTCGATCAGCACTTCATTGGTCGGACTGGCATCGATGCCGCGCTCAACAATGGCAACGAACTCCTCGCGGTTGTAGGCAATGCCGCCGCCGGTGCCACCCATCGTGAACGAAGGCCGGATGATGGTCGGGTAACCGACCGCAGTCTGCACCTGCAGCGCCTCCTCCATGCTGTGCGCCAGTGCCGAACGCGGGCTGTCGAGCCCGATCTTCGCCATCGCCTTCTTGAATTTCTCGCGGTCCTCGGCCTTGTCGATGGCCTCTTTCGAGGCACCGATCATTTCCACATTGTATTTTTCGAGCACACCATGTTTCGCCAGGTCCAGCGCGCAGTTCAACGCCGTCTGCCCACCCATGGTCGGCAGCAGCGCATCCGGCCTCTCGATGGCGATGATCTTCTCCACCATCTGCCAGGTCACCGGTTCGATGTACGTCGCGTCCGCCATGCCGGGATCGGTCATGATGGTCGCCGGATTGGAATTGACCAGGATGACGCGATAACCCTCTTCGCGCAGCGCCTTACAGGCCTGTGCGCCGGAATAATCGAACTCGCAGGCCTGGCCGATGATGATCGGCCCAGCGCCGATGATCAGTACGCTCTTGATGTCTGTTCTTTTAGGCATTCTGAGTCGGACGTGTAACGCCGCTCTCCATCATCTTCACGAACCGGTCAAAGAGATAATCCACGTCATGCGGCCCCGGGCTCGCTTCCGGATGTCCCTGGAAACAGAACGCCGGTTTGTCGGTCAGCGCAAAACCCTGCAGGCTGCCGTCGAACAGCGATACATGGGTCACCTTCGCATTGGCCGGCAGCGTTGCGGCGTCCACCGCGAAGCCGTGATTCTGGCTGGTGATCATGACCCGCTTCGATTCCAGGTCCTGCACCGGATGGTTGGCACCGTGATGGCCGAATTTCATTTTCAGGGTTTTCGCGCCACAGGCCAGCGCCAGCAGCTGGAGGCCCAGACAGATGCCGAACAGCGGCACGCCAGCGGCAAGAATCTCACTGATCGCACGAATGGCGTAATCGCAGGGCTCGGGATCTCCGGGACCGTTCGACAGGAACACGCCGTCGGGCTTGAGTTTCAATACATCAGCAGCGGAGGTCTGCGCCGGCACCACGGTCAGCCGGCAGCCGCGTGCGGCCAGCATGCGCAGGATATTGCGTTTGACGCCATAGTCATAAGCAACAACATGGAATCGCGCGTCGGCGCGTTTGCCATAACCCGCGCCCAGTTGCCACACCGTTTCATCGGTTTCGTAGGCCTGGTCGCAGGACACCACCTTCGCCAGATCCATGCCGACCAGTCCGGGAAATTCCCTGGCTGCCTTGAGCGCCGCCTTCTCGTCGACCTTGCCGGCCATGATGCAGCCGTCCTGCGCGCCCTTGTCGCGCAGCAGACGGGTCAGCTTGCGGGTGTCAATATCGGCGATGGCGACAATGTTTTCGCGCTTCAGATAATCGCCCAGCGACCACTTTTCGCGGAAATTCGAGGACAGCAGTGGTAAATCGCGGATTACCAGCCCGGCAGCCTGCACTTTGCCGGACTCGACGTCCTCGGCATTGGCCCCGGTATTGCCGATATGGGGGTAGGTCAGGGTGACGATTTGCCGGCAATACGACGGATCGGTGAGTATTTCCTGGTAGCCGGTCATCGCCGTATTGAATACGACTTCCCCAGCCACGATACCCTCGGCACCGATCGCGGCGCCGCGAAATACCGTGCCATCCTTCAGTACAAGAATGGCGGGCGTACGCGAGGACACGAAAAGCTCCTGATTTTATTGGGTTTGATACGACAAGCGGAACAGGCTGCCCGTTCCGCTGTTTCTGAGCTCAGAATTATACGTGAGCGCCGCGTTTCCGACAAACCATCAGGGCGCCACGCTCTAAAAATCAACAGCTTAGATTAAAGATTGCATTCAACGACCGAGCGCATCCCTGATAAAGGCGGATGCGCGCCTGGCCGCATCCTCTGTCGCCAGCTTTTCTTCCTCGCGCTGGTCCTGGCGGAAATCGAAGGCCCGCCGCGCATGCGGGTACATCAGCATTTCCACCGGCACCCCGCGTTTGAGCAGCGCGTAATAGGCGCGGCGTATGCCCATGCGACGGATTTCGAACTCTTCCTCGCCGACGATGAACATCACCGGCACATTGATTTTCTCGACTTCCGGCGCATAACGATAGACCTGCCACGGTTCCGGTGCGTTCGGGTTCACCATGTGTCCGTAATAGGTCACCACGCAGGCCACTTCGCTGCGCCGTGCCGCCAGCAGCACGGCGTGGTAGCCCCCGCGCGAAAAACCCACCACGCAGATGCGGTCGGAGCGCACTTCGGGAATTTTCTTCAGCGCATCGATGGCCAGTTCGACATCCTTCTCGGTCGCCGGATCGTGCTCGATCGGCCAGCCGGGGATGAAACGCGGGCTGTGGTAATCCGGTGCGATGACCGCAATGCCGCGTTCGGCGATGCGCCGCACCTGGGCATCGGCCTCGCGGTCCCAGCCGCGGCGCGCATGCACATACAGCACGGCCGGATGCGGCGCCGGCCCCTCGGGCAGATACAACTTCGCACTGATTTCGATGTCGCCGTTGCGATAATTGACGTCGCGCACCGTGATGCCGGCCGCTGCGGCCTGCAGGCTGCAGGTCACGAACAACAGGCCGATGCTCAGATACGCCCGGGCATTCATTTATAACCTGTTGTTTTTAAAGTAATTTATTTAAGATCCAGCACATCCCACATGTCATACAGGCCATTGGGATGCGCCCGCAGGAAATGTGCGGCGCGCAACGCGCCCTGCGCGTACGTGGCGCGACTGCTCGAGCGATGCGTGATTTCCACGCGTTCACCGCTGCCCGCGAACATCGCCGTGTGATCACCGACGATGTCGCCGCCACGGATAGTGGCGAATCCGATGCTGCCGGCCTTGCGCTCACCGGTCACGCCTTCGCGCGCAAAGACTCCGCAGTCCTGCAGATTGCGTCCCAGTGCCCCGGCGATAACCTCGCCCATTTTTAACGCGGTGCCCGAAGGCGCATCGACCTTGTGGCGATGATGCGCTTCGATGATCTCGATGTCGTGGTCCGGCCCCAGCGCCTTCGCCGCCATCTCCAGCAGTTTCAGCGTGACATTGACGCCTACGCTCATGTTCGGCGCAAACACGATGCCGATATCGCGCGCAGCGTCGGTTATCGCCCGTTTGCCAGCCTCGTCAAAACCCGTGGTGCCGATAACCATGCGCACCTTGAGTTTGCGGCAGATTTCAACATGCCGCAGCGTACCCTCGGGCCGCGTGAAGTCGATCAGCACATCGCAGCCCGCCAGAGCCTGTTCCGGTTTGTCGCTGATCAACACCCCGTCCGGCGCGCCTATCAGTTCTCCGGCATCACGTCCGACTTGTGGGTTGCCGGCCTGCTCCAGCGCCGCAGCCAGCTTCGCACCGCCATCCTGCGCCACGGCTTCCAGCAACATGCGTCCCATGCGGCCGCTGCTGCCGGCAATCGCAATGCGGTTTTTTGGGGCCGCGCTCATTTTTTCTCCGGCACCGTAGCAGGTACTTCGGGCACTGCTGCAGGCACTGCTGCGGGCACTGCTTTGGTGGGCGCTGCCTTGCCTTCAGGCACCGTAATATTGGTGCCGGCCACCACGTCACCGACGATACGATCCATCTGATCACCATTGAACATCACGGTGACGGTGCGCTGCTCCACCAGCTCGCCACCCTTGAGCAGCATGTAGGCATAGTCCCAGCGATCCGTGCGAAACGGATCAACAACCAGCGGCGTGCCCAGCGCAAAACGCACCTGACTGCGCGACATGCCGGGTTTCAGTTTGGCAATCATGTCCTGAGTCACGTAATTGCCCTGCTGAATGTCGATCTTGTACGGCGTCAGTATCGGCAGTATGGGAATGTTGTTGCAGCCGGCCAGCAACAGCGTTGCAATCAGTATTTTTTTCATAAGTTATTCATCAAAAAGCGCCCAAGAAAGCGCATGGCCAGCATGCTCCGCACTGCAGACCTATATATTTCAGACCTACCAACTTCAGACTCGCTTCCCGTCCACGACCGTGCAGGCACAAACTTTGTTGGTATCATAGCCGAGATTGCCCCTAGCCGAACGCACCTCCCCGACAGGAAACACGATGAGTTCTCCGGAATATCTGAAGACCATCGGCCTAAAAGCCACACTGCCCCGGCTGCGCATACTCGAACTGTTCGAGAAAAGCGAAATTCGCCACCTGGCTGCAGAAGATGTCTACAAAAAACTGGTCGAAGAAGGCACCGACACCGGGCTGGCCACGGTCTATCGCGTACTGACTCAGTTCGAGCAGGCAGGCCTGCTGACGCGCCACCACTTTGAATCCGGCAAGGCCGTCTTTGAACTCAACCAGGGCGGCCATCACGACCACCTGGTCTGCCTGCAGTGCGGTCACGTCGAGGAGTTCTACGACGCCGAGATCGAGAAGCGGCAGGAGAAAGTGGCCAAGGAACGCGGCTTCCGCATCCACGACCACTCGCTGCATATCTACGCCGATTGCGCCAAAGCCAATTGTCCGCGCAAGGGCAATAGCTGAACCACAGACCGTCGTTATGGCCGGGGTTTTTTGCCCGGTTTCTGACCCAGCATTTCGGCGGCGTGTTTGCGCGTGGTTTCAGTAATCTTCACCCCGCCCAACATGCGCGCAATCTCCTCCACCCGCGCCCCCTCGTCCAGCGCGACCACGACGGATACCGGCTTGCCCCTGGCACTGCCTTTGCTGACCTGCCACTGCTGATCCGCAGATGCCGCGACCTGCGGCAGATGCGTAATACACATCACCTGATGTTTCGCGCCCAGAGACTTCAGCATGCGACCGACGATCTCGGCCACACGCCCGCCGATGCCGACATCGACCTCGTCAAAAATCAGCGTCGGCACCTGCGCCACGCGGCTCAATACCGTCTGTATCGACAGCGACAGCCGTGACAGTTCGCCCCCCGAAGCCGTCTTCGCAATCGGTTGCGGCGCCATGCCCGCATGTGGCGCCACGCGGAATTCAATCTGCTCAAGGCCATGCGCGGCCGGCGTATCCAGCGGCTCCAGCGCAACGTCAAATACGCCGCCCTGCATCGCCAGTTCCTGCATGCCCGTGGTAACCGCTTCCGCCAGTTTCTTGGCAGCCTTTTTCCGCCCTGCGGTCAGTTTTTTTGCGGCGTCGCGATACGCAGCCTCGGCTTCGGTCTCGCGCGCGCGCAGGGTTTCCGGGTCACCACCGGCGCCCAGTTCCGCCAGGCGCTCCTGTGTATGTGTCGCGAGTTCCAGCAAGGCATCAGGCTCGACACGGTATTTGCGCGCCGCCGTGTGCAGTGCATCCAGTCGCTGTTCGACTTCACGCAAACGCTGCGGATCGAGGTCGGCGCGCTCGCCATAACGGCGCAGCGCGCCCGCACCCTCCTGCAACTGGATCTGCGCCGGTTCCAGCGCGGCCAGTATGTCTTTCAGGCGCTCATCGTGACGCAACAACGGCTGCAGGCGCGCAATCACGCTGTTCAACTGCGCCAGCGCAGCACCCTCGCCTTCATCCAGGATTTCCACACCGGCCTGTGCTGCTTCGATCAGGCTGGCAGCATGTGCCAGCCGCGCGTGTTCGGCACCGACTGCCGCCCACTCATCCGGCACCAGCTTCAGTCCTTCGAGTTCCTGCATCTGCCATTCCAGGCGTTCACGCTCAGCATTGATCGCAGCCGCATTGCCCTCGAACGCCACACGCTCCTCGCGCCGCCGCTGCCAGGTGCGCCAGGCCTCGGCAACCGCCATCGCCTGCGCCGCCATGCCGCCGTAGGCATCGGTCAGCGCACGCTGTGTCGACGGACGACTCAATGACTGGTGCTGATGCTGGCCGTGGATGTCGACCAGAAAATCGCCGGCCTCACGCAACTGCGCTGCCGTGGCAGGATGGCCATTGATAAAACCGCGCGACCTGCCCGACGCTTCGACCACGCGTCGTAACAGGCAGATGCCTTCGTCGCCGGTGAGGTCGTTATCAGTCAGCCACACGCTCAGCGATTGATTGTCATCGACGCTGAATTCGGCAGTGACATCGGCACGGGCTGCGCCCTGACGCACCACGATGGCATCGGCGCGTTCACCCAGTGCCAGCGCCAGCGCGTCTATCAATATGGATTTGCCGGCACCGGTTTCGCCGGTAAGCACGGTAAATCCCGCACCGAACTCCAGTTCCAGGCGTTCGACGATGACAAAATCGAGTATGGTCAACCGGTGCAGCATGAAAATTCCGCAAGACGGCGGGCGTCAGTCCCTGTTCCAGTGGAGTTTTTCGCGCAGCATCGCGTAATAGCTGTGACCCACCGGGTGCAGCAATTTGATGGTGTGGGCATAACGCCGCACGACCACACGGTCACCTTCGCGTAGATCAAAATGCGAATGGCTGTCGAAATGCACGCGCGGATCGTCGGCGCTGCGCACAATGATTTCCACTTTGCTTTCACCGCCGACCACAATCGGCCGGTTGGACAGGGTATGCGGCGATACCGGCACCAGCGCCATCACGTTCAGCGCCGGATGCACAATCGGTCCGCCGGAAGACAGGGCATAAGCCGTCGATCCGGTCGGCGTCGCCACGATCAGTCCGTCCGAACGCTGGTTGTAGATGAAATCGCCGTCGATACGCACTTCGATTTCAACCAGCCCGCCCTTGAAACCCTTGGACACCACAACGTCATTAAACGCCAGCACGCCGAACACCTGCTCTTCGCCGCCGTTGTCGCCGCTCCACACCTCGGACTCGAGCAGCATGCGTTCCTCGGTCACAAACTGGCCGTCGAGGATGGCGGTGATGGTCTCGAATATCGTATCCAGCGAAATGTCGGTCAGGAAACCGAGTCGGCCCTGATTCACGCCGACCAGCGCCACATCATAAGGCGCAAAAGTACGCGCAATGTTGAGCATGGTGCCGTCACCGCCCAGCACTATGGCCAGATCGGCCTCGCGCCCCAGTTCTTCCAGCACCAGCACTGCATAGGGACAATCCTTGATATGTACCGCCGTCAGCCGGTCGATCAGCACCCTGACGCCACGCTTTTCGAGAAACTGCGCGAGCTTCATCACCGGCCCGGCAATCTCCGGGGATTTGTATTTACCGATCAGTGCAATAGTAGGGAAAGCGGCGGACATGGCCGCATTAAACCATAATTCATCCGCTGCTGGTGCAGTGCAAACCCCATAAAAAACAATGCATTGGCGCTCCATCACAAGGAGTGCTGGTGCGCTGTGCTTTTTGTGTAAAATCGTTCGCATGGCCCAAGAATCACAGGCACTGAACGAACGCGCACAGTTGCTGCTGAAAACCCTGGTGGAACGTTATATCGCCGACGGGCAACCGGTAGGCTCACGTGCGTTATCCAAGTTCTCCGGACTCGATCTGTCGCCGGCCAGCATCCGCAACGTGATGGCCGATCTCGAGGACATGGGTTTCATCGCCAGCCCGCACACCTCCGCCGGGCGTGTACCGACGGCGCGCGGTTACCGCTTTTTTGTCGACACGCTGCTCACCGTCAAGCCGCTGGATCGCATCGAAATCCACCAGCTCGAAGGCCAGCTGCAGGTCGATAACACGCAGAAACTCGTTGCCTCGGCATCACATGTGCTGTCGGAACTGACGCGGTTCGCCGGCATTGTGGTCACGCCGCGGCGCAGCGGCGGCTTCCGCCATATCGAATTCCTCAAGCTCACCGAGAAACGCCTGTTGCTGATCCTGGTCACCGCCGACGGCGACGTGCAGAACCGCATCATCCAGACCGAGAAGGTCTATTCGCCGTCGGAACTGGTTGAGGCCGCAAACTTTCTCAATCAGAAATTTGCCGGCTGCACATTCGAGGAAATCCGCCGTCGCCTCCATGCCGAACTGAAACAACTGCGCGAGGACATGACGCAACTGATGGCCGCAGCACTCGCCGCCGGCGACCAGGCCGACAGCGAGGCGGCTGAAGACGTGGTCATTTCCGGCGAAATCAACCTGCTTGGCATCGACGACCTGTCGTCAAACATGAGCAAGCTGCGTGAACTGTTCAATTTGTTTGAACACCGCGCCACGCTGATTCAACTGCTCGATGTTTCCAGTCGAGCACAGGGCGTGCAGATTTTCATCGGCGGTGAAGCCGGCCTGCAACCGCTGGACGAATGCAGCGTGGTCACCGCACCCTATGAAGTCGACGGCAAGATTGTCGGCACCGTCGGCGTCATCGGCCCCACGCGCATGGCCTATGAACGGGTCATCCCTATCGTCGACATCACCGCCAAGCTGCTCTCCAGCGCGCTGATGCAGCGCTGAGTCGCGCGCCGAACACCGCGCGCGGTATCTGCCCGCACCGGTGTTACCCTTCAGCTTTCATGCATAGTCCTTACATGTAATGAGCCTGTTCGCCAAAGAGCCCGCCCACGCGCACGGCACTACGCCGAAGATCGGCATCCTGTTGATCAACCTCGGCTCACCTGCAGCGGCCACGCCCGGCGCGGTGCGCACCTACCTGCGTGAATTCCTGTCTGATCCTTATGTGGTCGAAATTTCGCGCCCCGTGTGGTGGCTGATCCTGAACCTGTTTGTGCTGACCACCCGCCCAGGCGCTTCAGCTAAACGTTATGCCCAGGTCTGGACCAAGGAAGGTTCTCCGCTGCAGGTGCACACTGCAACACAGGCCAACATGCTGCGCGGCTACCTTGGTGAACGGCTGAAACAGCCGCATGTCGTCGAATACGCGATGCGCTACGGCAAACCGGCCATCCGCGACAAAATAAATGCGCTGAAAGCCCAGGGCTGCGACCGCATCCTGCTGCTGCCGCTGTATCCGCAGTATTCGGCAAGCACCACCGCCACCGCTTTCAACGCTGCCTTTGAAGTTGTGGCCAAAATGCGCAACCAACCGGCCCTGCGCACCGTGAATCATTTCCATGATCACGAGGGTTACATCAAGGCCGCGGCGCAAAGCATCAACGACTACTGGGTCAAGAATTACCGCGGCGACCATCTGGTGCTGAGCTTTCACGGCGTGCCGCGGCGCACGCTGGACCTGGGCGACCCGTACCACTGCGAATGCATCAAAACCGGACGTCTGATCGCCGAGCAGATCGGTCTGAAACCGGATTTCTACACCATCAGTTTCCAGTCGCGTTTCGGCCGCGCCGAATGGCTGCAGCCTTACACCACCAGTGTGCTGAAAGCACTGGCGAAGAAAAAAGTGGCGCGCGTTGATGTCGCCTGCCCCGGCTTTGTCAGCGACTGCCTGGAAACGCTGGAAGAAATCGCCATCGAAGCCAAGGGGGATTTCGTGAAGGCCGGTGGCCAGGAACTGCATTACATTCCCTGCCTCAATGAACGCGACGACTGGCTGCATGCGCTGACCGACATCGTGCTGAAAAATGTGCTCGGCTGGAATGGCACCGCCACAGCAGACAACCTCAAAACTTCGCGCGAACGCGCACTCGAACTCGGCGCAGAAAAATAGCTGATGCCTTTTGTTGAAAGAAAAAATCAGCCACGCCTGCATTACGTTATCGACGATTACACCGACCCGTGGGCCAACGCACCGGTCGTAGTGCTGCAGCACGGCAACGGCCGCTCGGAAAAATTCTGGTATCAATGGGTGCCGGCACTGGCCCGGCACTACCGTGTGGTCCGTCCCGACATGCGCGGCCTCGGCGCATCCGGCCGCGACTTCGATCTTGCGACCGGATTGACCGAGGAAAACTGCGTCGAAGATATCGTCGCCATCATCAAGGACCTCAGCGTCGACAGCGTGCATTATGTCGGCGAATCCTCCGGCGGCATCATCGGCCTGGGCCTGGCCGCCGCCCACCCGGAACTGGTAAGCACCCTCACGCTGGCCGCCACCCCGGTCTATATCAGCGACAAAATGAAAGCGAGTTATGCGTTAAAACACGGCTCGCGCACCGATGCCATGCGCGACATGGGCATACGCACCTGGGTGGACACCACCAACCGCTCAACGCGATTCCCGCCGGACATGGGCGAAGGTTTCTTCAACTGGTACGCTGACGAATTCGCCAAGGGCGACATTGAAGTGCTGCTGCGACTGGTGCAACTGGTCAATGAGGCCAACGCGCTGGACTGGCTGCCCAAGGTGCAGTGTCCGGTACTGGGGCTCTACCCCACCGGCGGCCCGATCACCGACGCCGAACAGGAACGGCTGCTGACCACGCACCTGAAAAATTTCAAACTGGTGCACCTGCCGACCGAATACCACATGGTGCACCACATCGTGCCGGAGGCGTGCACGGCAGAACTGCTGCAGTTCCTCGCGCAACAGCCTGAAATCACGCCGGCCGTCTAATCCCTGTCCGAATCCGCACCCGATTCCGATTCTTCGTCAGCATCCTCATCCGAGTCCGACACGATCTCCATCTGCTGCGGCCCCAAACCCAGTGAATGCGTGACCGAGGCGCCATCGGCCGCAGTCCAGGTATCCTCCACCCAGGCGCCGCCAAATTCGTCGATTTCATTGACCTCCAGCACCGAGCCGAACATGGCACGCGTGGCGGCCGCGTCGACTTCCGACAACTGCATCAGCACCGAATCCTTGATTCTCAGCACCCGCACACGGGTGCCGACAAATACCGGATTGCCGTTGATATCTTCAGTTTCAGTATCCATGACTGCCCCAGAGATAAAAGTTGATCAGTAAAAAAACTACCGTAAATACAGGTATACCCGTGTATCCCCGGGCCTGTCGAGTCCACGCACTATAATTGCATGCGTATCGCGTACCCACCCGGGAGCCCCTCATGAAAACACTGCTCGTCGTCGTTGCCGTGACCACCCTGACCGCCTGCGGCGCCGAAGTCGCCACCACCGCAGCCACCGGCGCCGCCATCAAAAAACAGGAAGTCGAATCCGGCCAGCAGACCAAGGAACGCGTGCAGAAAAAACTCGATGAAGCCGCAGCAGCGGCCGCGGCGCGCCAGCAGACCGAGCAGCAGGCAGACTCTTACAAATAAACATTCCACGACGCCACCCCGCAGCGCTCCCCTTGTGAGCCGTCGGGTTGCCCCCGGCCTGTTGATTCAGCAATCATGACGCGTGGGCACGCTGCGCTTTGCCCACCCTACGTGAGCTGCGCCAGTGCTACTGAAGCATGCTCCAGCAACGAAGCGCGCTCAGCCTCACTCCGCCGCCCCAACGCAATCCGCCACATCGGAAACAGATTGTGTTCCTCCCGATACTCATGCTTGGCCAGCGTGCCAGAAAGTATCGCGCAATAAATCCCCAGCTCCGACGCATCCACCGGTTCCACAGCCAGCGTCTCTTCAACCAACAACAACTGCTCGGCAATCTCGCGATGCTCGCGCAGCATAATCGCTGCCGGCTGTTCGGGTGGCGCCTGCGCCGCACCCAGACTCTTCGCCAGTTCGCCATCTTCAAATGCCACATGCCGCTGCAGCGCAACGCTGAACTCCCGCAGCAGCGGCACCGCGGTCCCGGCATTTCCCTGATTGAGCAACCCCAGCGCACGTGCCAGCAGGCCGTCGATGCGTTTGTGGTCCGCGGCCAGCAGCATCAGCACATCGGTCGCCGCAATATCACTGCGATGGCTGACCGTGACGCGCCACGCGCCGTCGGCTTCAACGATGTCCCACGCCAGATTCTCGCGCAGTTGCAGGTTGAGACTGGCCATCAGCAGCGACGGCTCCTGGCCAAGGATCAACGTGACGGAGGTCCCGGGCCGCACTGCCTTCACGCGGTCCAGTGCCGCGCCAATGACGTGGCCGGCCTGTTCGTTGCGCAGATCATGGGTGGCAGATGACATAAATATAAAATAAAAACAATGAGTTACAAAAATTCCACAATAGCCTTGAAATGCACAGGGTTGCCCCCACCTGCAAACGATTCATCCATCAACACATAAATAAAACGTCATGGCGCAGGAACCACAGGACCCCAAACCCGAGAATACCCCCGAAGCTGCCGCTGAAACTGCGGCATCCGCCGACACCCCGCCGGCAGCGGAAACCCCGCCCTCCACCGAGGATCTGCTGCGCAAGGCCGAACTCGAAGCACAGGAGCATCACGACGCCTGGCTGCGCGCCAAGGCCGAGACCGAGAACATCCGCAAGCGCGCCATGAGCGACGTTGCCAATGCGCACAAATACGCCGTGGAAAATTTCGCCGGTGAACTGCTGGCGGTGAAGGACAGCCTGGAAGCCGCGCTGGCTGTGGAAGCTGCCACCGTCGAGAGCCTGCACAGCGGCGTTGAGCTGACACTGAAACAGCTGGTCGCCGCCTTCGAAAAATCCGGACTCACCGAGGTGAATCCGGTCGGTGAAAAATTCGATCCGCACCGCCATCAGGCGATCAGCATGGTGCCCTCGGACGCCGCACCAAATACCGTGATGCAGGTGCTGCAAAAGGGTTATGTGCTGAACGACCGGGTGGTGCGCCCGGCCATGGTCATGGTGGCCAAAGCACCGGACGCTTGAAAACCACGACTCCAACCCCACTTACTCCATCACTTAAGCAATCTGTCAGCCGGCACGATAATTTACAAATTATTGAATAAAATCAATAATTTATAAATAATTACTCCGGCGCAACAATTTTAGGAACGAGGTAACGACATGGGCAAGATCATCGGCATCGACCTGGGCACCACGAATTCATGCGTGGCCGTAATGGAAAATGGCAAGCCAAAAGTCATCGAAAACTCCGAGGGCGCGCGCACCACGCCGTCCATCGTCGCTTACATGGACGATGACGAAATCCTCACTGGCGCGCCCGGCAAACGCCAGGCAGTAACCAATCCGAAAAACACGCTGTATGCCGTGAAGCGGCTGATCGGCCGGCGCTTCGAAGAAAAAGAAGTGCAGAAGGACATCGACCTGATGCCCTACAAGATCGTCAAAGCCGACAACGGCGACGCCTGGGTGGAAGTGCGCGGCAAAAAAATTGCATCCCAGGAAGTCTCCGCACAGGTGCTGATCAAGATGAAAAAAACCGCCGAAGACTATCTCGGCGAGCCGGTCACCGAAGCGGTGATCACGGTGCCCGCGTACTTCAACGACTCGCAGCGCCAGGCGACCAAGGACGCCGGCCGCATCGCGGGCCTCGATGTCAAGCGCATCATCAACGAGCCAACCGCGGCAGCACTCGCCTTCGGCATGGACAAACAAAAGGGCGACCGCAAGATTGCGGTATATGACCTCGGCGGCGGCACCTTCGACGTGTCCATCATCGAGATCGCCGAAGTCGAGGGCGAGCACCAGTTTGAAGTGCTGTCCACCAACGGCGACACTTTCCTCGGCGGCGAAGACTTCGACCAGCGCCTGATGGATTACCTGTGCGATGAATTCAAGAAGGAATCCGGCGTAGATCTGAAGAAGGACATGCTCGCGCTGCAGCGGCTGAAGGACGCCGCGGAAAAGGCGAAGATCGAACTGTCGTCTTCGCAGCAGACCGAGATCAACCTGCCCTACATCACGGCCGACCAGTCGGGCCCGAAACATCTGGCGATCAAGATCACCCGCGCCAAGTTCGAGGCGCTGGTCGAGGAACTGATCGCACGCACCATCAAACCCTGCGAAATCGCCGTCAAGGATGCCGGCGTCAAACTCTCCGACATCCAGGACGTGATCCTCGTTGGCGGCCAGTCGCGTATGCCCAAAGTGCAGGAAGCGGTCAAAAACTTCTTCGGCAAGGAGCCGCGCAAGGACGTCAACCCCGATGAGGCAGTTGCCGTGGGCGCAGCCATCCAGGCCGGTGTGCTGAAAGGCGACGTCAAGGACGTGCTGCTGCTCGACGTGACTCCGCTGTCGCTGGGCATCGAGACGCTGGGCGGCGTGATGACCAAACTGATCCAGAAAAACACCACCATCCCGACCAAGGCGTCGCAGGTGTTCTCGACTGCGGAAGAGAACCAGAGCGCGGTGACCATCCACGTGCTGCAGGGCGAGCGCGAAATGTCCAAGGCCAACAAGTCGCTGGGCCAGTTCAACCTGACCGACATCCCGCCGGCACCGCGCGGCATGCCGCAGGTCGAGGTCACCTTCGACATCGACGCCAACGGCATCCTGCATGTGTCGGCCAAGGACAAGGCCACCGGCAAGGAAAACAAGATCAAGATCCAGGCTTCCAGCGGGCTCTCCGAAGAGGAGATCCAGCGCATGGTCAAGGATGCCGAGGCCAACGCCGAGGAAGACAAGAAGCTGCGCGAGCTGGTCGACGCCCGCAACCAGTGCGACGCGAGGATACACAGCGTGAAGAAAGCACTCACGGAACACGGTGACAAGATCGACGCGGAAGAGAAAGGCAAGATCGAAGCGGCACTGAAGGAAGCCGAAGAATCGATCAAAGGCGAAGACAAGACGGACATCGAAGCCAAGACCCAGGCGCTGGAACAGGCCGCACACAAGCTGGCCGAGCAGATGTACAAGGAACAGCAGCCGGGTGACGCCGCGGGCGGCGAGCAGCCGGCCGGTGGCGAAAAATCCGCCGGGTCCGGCAAAAAGCAGGACGATGGTGATGTAGTGGATGCGGAGTTCGAGGAAGTGAAGGACGGCAAGAAATAAACGACCTCATTTAAGCGACTTTACGTCCGCAGCCGGGGCGCAGAGGCATCGGGGAACCCTCCTCTGCGCCCTGCGCCTTTGACATGTTCAGGGGTAACAGGAAGAAATGGCGAAAAAAGATTATTACGAAGTACTGGGCGTAAACCGCGACGCCTCCGAGGACGACCTCAAGAAGTCGTACCGCAAGCTCGCCATGAAATGGCATCCGGATCGCAATCCGGATAACCCCAAAGCTGAAGAGAATTTCAAAGAGGCCAAGGAAGCCTACGAAATTCTGACCGATGCGCAGAAACGCGCGGCCTACGACCAGTTCGGTCATGCCGGTGTCGACCAAGCGGCGGGCGCCGGTGCGGGATTCGGCGGATTCTCCGATGCCTTCGGCGACATCTTCGGCGACATCTTCGGCGGTGGTGGTGCTGGCGGCGGCAGGCAGCGCTCGACCGTGTTTCGCGGCGCCGACCTGCGCTACAACTTAGAGATCTCTTTGGAAGACGCCGCGCGCGGCACCGAGACGCGCATCCGCATTCCGGCAATGGAGGAATGCGAAACCTGCCACGGCAACGGCGCCAAACCCGGCACCCAGCCGACCACCTGCACCACCTGTGGCGGCCACGGCCAGGTGCGCATGCAACAGGGATTCTTCTCCATCCAGCAGACCTGCCCGCGCTGTCACGGCACCGGCAAAATGGTCGCCAGTCCCTGCGGCACCTGCTCCGGCAGTGGCCGCGTCAAGAAACACAAAACACTGGCGGTCAAAATTCCCGCTGGCGTCGACGACGGTGACCGCATCCGACTCTCGGGTGAAGGCGAAGCCGGCGTCAACGGCGGACCTTCGGGCGATCTGTATGTCGTCATGCAGATCAAGCAGCACACGGTATTCACGCGCGACCACAACGACCTGCATTGCGAAATGCCGGTCAGTTTCAGCACCGCGGCGCTGGGCGGGGAAATCGAAATTCCCACGCTGGACGGCTACGCCAAGATCAAGATCCCGGCGGAAACCCAGAGCGGAAAAATCTTCCGCCTGCGCGGCAAGGGCATCAAGGGCGTGCGTTCAAGCACCCACGGCGACCTGCTGTGCCATGTGGTGGTCGAAACCCCGGTCAACCTGACCGCGCGGCAGAAAGAGCTGCTGCAGGAATTTGAAACCATCAGTAGCGCGGACTCCGGACGTCACAATCCGCGCGCGCAATCCTGGATGGACCGCGTCAAGGCGTTTTTTGCCGAGTAGTCTTGCCCGCCGGGCGCGCCCAAGATGTTAAGCTGATACGCATGCAATCCGACGCCACGCATGCGGCATGAAGTTCTCCAGCTTTGAATCCCTGGTCAAGGCACTGGACGCCGCCAATGTTCGCTACCTGATCGCAGGCGGCCTGGCTGTCAATGCCTACGGTTACCTGCGTTTCACCAAGGACATCGATCTTGTCGTTCAACTGGCGCCCGACAACATCGAGCATGCATTTTCCGCCCTGCAGGGCCTCAGCTACCGTCCCGTTGTGCCCATTACGGCAGCACAGTTTTCTGATACGACGCAGCGCGAACGCTGGATACGTGACAAGGGCATGAAAGTACTCCAGTTCTGGAGCGACGCACATCGCGAAACGCCAATCGCTGTTTTCGTCATAGAGCCGTTTGATTTTGACGACGAATTCGGGAACGCCACGCCAAAGCCGCTTGGCCAGATTACCGTACGATTTGTCTCGACTCCTGTGCTGATCCGGATGAAGAAAGCCGCAGGCCGTGCGCAGGATAAACTCGACATCACCGAGTTACGCAAGCTCCACCCGAACGATGCCTGAAAATAAATCCGATCCGGAGAATTTTGACTGGAGCCTGACCACCTGGGAAGGCTCGCGCCGCGAACAACTGCGCCGCTGGAGCGAACTGTCGCTAGAAGAAATCGTCCGTGCGCAGGAAGATATGCGCGAAATCTCCGAGCGTTTTGCGCAGATGCGGGCAGCGACAACCGGCCCCGCCGACCCTCGCCGGCAGTAACAAACGGAAACCGGAACGTAACTATTGCCGGGAGGGCCATGGACAAGGTTGACCACATCTACAAGCGCCATAACCTGCTGCGCCACGGCGTGCGCCCGTCTCGCGGCCAGACATCATGCATGAACTCGAACTGCAAATCCCCTGCCGCGACGACCGCGGCCGGATAACACATCATGACTGACCTGCCGCCCCTGCCCGCCTACATCAACGACGCACTGGCCGCGATGCCGGCGCAGGCGCTGCTCGATCTGCTGGCGACAGACGAAGACCGCGTACCCCGCAATGTGATCGAAGAATGCGTGCGGCGCGGCGATGTGTTCGTCGCCCATCTGGAGGTAATGCTGGCGCGTCACGACTGGTACGGCGACGCATCGCCGGGCGAGTGGTGGCGCCTGCTGCATGCCGCCATGATCCTCGGCCAAATGCCGGGCACAGTCGCGGGGCTGTTGCTGGTGCGCCACATGCGGCGCATGGCGGAAGCCGGCGACGACGATCTCCAGGACTGGCTCGACAACTACTGGCCCGCCCTGTTTCGCGGCAAGCCGGACGACGTGCTCGCCGCGGTGCGCGAAGTGGCCGGAGACCGCACGCTCAACACCTACGTCCGCGCCAATGCCATGAACGCGATGGTCGCCATGGCGCAACAACGCGGTCCGGCAGCGCTGGAACACATGCTCGATCAGCTCGCGGGGGCAGTGCAGGACGAGACCGATGAAGAAGACTATCGTCTGCTCTGCGCCAACACCCTGCTGGATTTTCCGCGTCCGCGGCACCGCGCGCTGCTCGAAGCCAGCGCCCGGAAACAGGAAAATCATCAATGGGGTGCGATTTTTCGCGTGGACAACGTCACCAAGGCCTACGCCGCCGGGCAAGACCAGCCGCGCTGGGACACCCTTCGCAGCGACCTCTGGCAATTCTACGAACCGCAGGCCATCGCCGCACGGCAGCAGCGCTGGGCCGAAGAAGAACACGAAGCTCAAGCACGTGCAACACGCACGGACCGCTACGCAGATGAAGATATCGACGCGGGTCACGCCTACGTCGAACCTTACATCCGCGAGTCTCCCAAGACCGGTCGCAATAACCCGTGCCCGTGCGGCAGCGGGAAGAAATACAAGCACTGCTGCCTGAAGAAAGACGAGGCGCCGCGTCCCGACGATCTGGCATGGCGGCGTCTGCGGCGTGCGCTTGACGGGCTGCCGAAAACGATGCTGCGCACGGCACATGAGCATTTCGGACCGGACGCGATCAACGAAGCCTGGGCGGAGTTCAATTTGCGGGACAGTGACAAGCCGTTCGATCGCGAAAGCCCTTATCTGCAAATATTTCTGCCGTGGTACCTGCACGACTGGCTGCCCGATGCCGAGGAAACGGCGGTGCCGGCGGGCGCGCGGGCGGAGACCGCCGCCGCTGCGCATCTGCGCATCGCGGCCAAGCGTCTCGATCCGCTCGCCAGGCACTATATCGAAGCCTGCATCACTGCGCCGTTCAGCTTCCACGAGATCATCGTCTGCGACCCCGGACGGGGCTTCCGGCTGCGCGACGTACTGCTCGGCACGGAAGTCGACGCCATCGAACACGCAGGCTCGCTCAATGCACGGGCCGGCGACCTGATCTACGCCAAGGTGGTGCGCAGCGACGGCCTCACGCTGGTCGAAGGCTGCACGCCGGTGCTCCTCCCGCCCGTTGACAAGACGGGGATCATCGCATTCCGCGAACAGCTCGCCGCGCAGGGCGCTGTCTTCAACGACGGCCTGCTGCGCGAGTACGAGTCCGAATTGCGCGAGATCTATCTCGGCAGCGCCGACCGGCTGCTTAATCCGCGGATGCCGCAGATGGCCAACACCGACGGCCACCCGCTCGAATTCCGGGAACTCGTCTTCGACATCGACTCGCCGCGTGAAGCGTTCGATGCACTGAAGGAGCTCGCCGCGGGTGTGCCGGAGGACGAGTTGCTGCATGAGGCCGTGTTCGATACCGCAGGCGCGCTGGTGCGTGGGGAAATCACGTGGCGTCGCGCGGACAGTGATACCATCCTCGGCACCTTGCGCATCAACGACCGGCGCCTCACCGCCGAAGTCAATTCGGTGCGCCGCGCCGACACGCTGCGCGACCTGATCGAGGCGCGTCTGGGCGCGGGCGGCCGTTATCGCGCCAGCACGGTGCAATCGGTCGAATCGCTGCTCAGCCGCGAGCCAACACCTGCCGAGCAGACCGCCGCGCGCGAGCGCGCCAGCGAAAACGCGCACCTCGCCGCGCTGCCCGAGGTGCAGACCGCCATCGCGGCACACCTGCGCGAGCACTATCGCAAATGGCTGGACGAGAAGATTCCCGCGCTCGGCGGCCGCACCCCGCGCGCAGCGGTGCACGAGCCTGCCGGGCGCGAAGCCGTCGCGGCGCTCATCCTGCAGATCGAGCGCGACGGTGTGCGCATGCAACCGCCGCTCAATCCCGCGATCGTCCGTGAATTGCGCGAGGCGCTTGGGTTATGAGGAAAAATCAATATGCCCAAGACTAATCCCACTGATCTGCCGACCAATCTGCTGACTGATCTGCTGACTAAAACAAGTCTGAAAGAATACGCAGGCCCGGTTTACTACGAACGCGGCGTCGGTTATTTTGAAAACGATGCGGTTGAACTGCGCAGCCATGACGCGCAGGCGATCAGCGCCCGTGTCGAAGGCAGCGAGACGTACAGCGTTTCAATCAGGGCGGTCCGCAAACAGCTGGACTGGTCTTGCTCGTGCCCGCTGGGCGACGATGGTGAATTCTGCAAACACGTGGTCGCCACGGGGCTGGCGTGGCTCGCACGCAAGCCGGCGAAAAACACCAAGGCCGTGAAAGCTGCGAAAGCCGCGAAGCACGAATCCCCCGAATACGAATCCCCCGATCTGGCCGCCATTCGGGATTTTGTCAAACGCAGCGACAAAAAAACCCTCGGCGAACTGCTGCTCCAGCAAGCGGCGGAGAACGACACCTTTGCCGCCAAACTAGCGGGCGCTTCGTTGCGCAGGGGCGCCGTCAAACCGGCGGCATTGAAAACCGCCATCCGCAACGCGCTGGCGGTGAACGGCTTTCACGACTACCGCCAAACGCGGGAGGTGGTTGCACGCGCGGCAGAGGTGCCCGTACTCATCGGCGATGTGCTCGACCGGGACGATGCCGGCAGCGCGGCGGAACTCGCCGAATACGCGCTGCGGCTCGGCTTCGATGCCATCGAACAAGTGGATGACTCGAGCGGCGGCATGAGCGGGGTGCTGGAAGAAATCGCCGAGGTGCATCTGCAGGCATGCCGGCGCGGCGGCATGCCTGCACGGAAAATCGCACACAGCCTGTTTGAGCTGCAATTGGAAGACCCCATCGGGCTGCTCGCGCTCGAACCCTATCGCAAGGCGCTCGGCAAGGAAGGGTTAGCCGCCTACCGCAAGCTCGCGCAGACGGCATGGCAAAACATTCCCGCGCGCACGGCGGACGAGAAGCGCGGTGAACATGACGCCATGCGCTACCAAATGACACGCATCATGAAAACGCTGGCGGGCATCGACAACGATGTGGACGCGCTGCTCGAAATTCTCAAGCGCGATCTGCGCTTCCCCCATGACTACCTCGGAATCGCGCAAACGCTCGCCAAGGCGAAGCGCCACGACGAAGCCCTGCAATGGGCGGAAGACGGGCGCAAGATGTTTCCGGACGGGTTCAACCATGCACTGGAAGACTTTCTCGCCGCCGAGTATCACCGCCGCAAGCGCCACGATGACGCCATCGCGTTGCACTGGGCGCGCTTCAAAAAACATCCCGTCTTGCAGAACTATCAGATCCTCAAGGCCAGCACGGACAAAAACCACGCATGGAATGCCTGGCGCGAAAAAGCGCTGGCGCTGCTGCGCGATACCGCGCAAAAGAGCGCCGCTCGCGGTTCGATATGGGCGAGCAACAGCGGCGACACCATCGCCGAAATTTACCTGTGGGAACGCAATCCAATCGCAGCGCTCGCAGCGGCGCGCGCGCACGGCTGCGCGGGGCCGCGCTGGCTCGCCCTGGCGCAGGCGCTTGAAACCGATCAGCCCGGCGAATCCATCCGCATCTATCAGGCACAGATCGAACCCATCATCAGGCGCAGCGCGCCGGGCTACCACGAGGCCGCCCAGTTGATCGAACGATTGAGCACACTCATGCGCCGCGCGCAGCAACAGCAGGCGTTCGTCAACTGGCTCGCCGGCGTGCGCCTGCGGTACAAGGCGAAGCGCAACTTCATCAAAGAACTGGACCGGCTCGCGGCGCAGAAAAAGCTGTAGCCGGCGTTGCCGCCGATGCGCGCACGGGGCGCGCATCGCGCCGCGCACCCCCGATCAGCGCGCGGGCCGCGTCCCGGCGCTCTTGCGGCGCGTGCCGCGCGGCTTCGCCCGATACAACTTGCGGGGCTCGTGCGCCGCGTTGCGCGGGGGCAGATTCAGCCGCGCGCGCAACCAGGCCGCGAAATCGCGCTCTGCGAGTTTGCCTTCGGCGAGCGGGAGATACTGCCCGAACAATTCGGCATCGTCGGCCTCAATCGTCGCGCCGTTCAATTCGACGAAAGTCTCGCAGCAAACAGCGGCGGTACGCTTGTTGCCGTCCACGAACGGGTGATTGCGGGCGAGACCGTGCGTGAGCGCTGCCGCCAGATCGGCAAGATCGGGCGCCGGCTCGCCGTAGGCGAACAACTGCTGCGGCCGCGCCAGCGCCGATTCGAGCAACCCTTCATCGCGCACACCGGCGCTGCCGCCATGCTCCGCCAACTGGCGGTCATGAATGGCGAGCGCGAACGCTTTCTCCAGCCAGACAATCATCGTCCGGCCTCAGTTTGCGGCCAGCTTGCGCAAGAGAGTGCGGCGCTTGCGCATCACCTTCTCCGCAACCTCCATCTGCCCGGCGAGCGTCGGATCGAACGGCGTCAGCTTGATGCCGTCCGGCAACTCGGTGGCAAACAGTTCGTCGCCCTTCTCCAGCCGCAGCCGGGTCAGCAATTCTTTCGGCAGAATCACCCCGGCGGAATTGCCTACAGTCGTGATCTTGAGTTTCATCGCAGTACCTCCGGCCCGCATTATAACGTTTGTTATATAACACGAGTGCCCGCTTGACGCAGAACTGGCGGCGCTGCGCGGGCGCCTCTCAACTTTAAAACACGAACGAAACTATGGAACTGCTCATTTCTAATAACAGCCGTAAACTGCGCTCTCAGTGCCTCACCCGCCGGGAAAACCATGGACAAAGTGGATCACATCTACGCGCTGCATGGGCTGCTGCGCAATCGACGTACCCCTGCCAGCCTCGCCGACATTCAGCACAGGCTGCAATGCTCCGCGCCGACCGTGTACCGCACGATCAAATACATGCGCGGACACTTGCATGCACCGATAGACAACGACCGCACCAATCACGGCTACCATTACAGCCGCGACGACTACGGCAATTCATACGAACTGCCGGGCCTGTGGTTCAGTGCGGACGAACTGCAGGCGCTGCTGGTATTTGACGCCATGCTGGAGAACCTCGAACCGGGACTGCTGGGCGAGCAACTCGCGCCGTTCCGCAAGCGCGTGACGGAAATCCTCCGGCACCGCCGGCTGGGCCTTGCCGATGCCGCACAGCGTGTGCGCATCCTGTCGATGGCTGCGAGACGTGCCGGGGAACATTTTCGCGCCGTGGCCGGCGCAACGCTGCAGCGGTGCAAGCTGCGCATCACCTACGACGGCCGCGAACGCGGCAAGACCACCGAACGCGACATCTCGCCGCAGCGCATCGTCCATTACCGTGACAACTGGTATTGCGACGCGTGGTGTCACCTGCGCAAGGGCTTGCGCAACTTCTCGATCGACCGTATCCGCAGCGCACAGCAACTCGACACGCCGGCGGACCACATCGACGACGCCCGGCTCGACGCGCACTACGCCAGCGCCTACGGCATCTTCGCCGGCAAGGCCAACAAAACCGCGGTGCTGCTGTTCAGCGCCGAACGCGCCCGCTGGGTGGCAGACGAACGCTGGCACCCCAAAGCCGTGGGGCGTTTTCTGATCGATGGCCGCTACGAACTTCAAATCCCCTACCGGGATGACCGCGAACTGCTGATGGATATCCTGCGCCACGGCGCGCACGTGGAAGTCATGGCGCCGGAGACATTGCGCAATGCAGTTCAAGCGCATCTGCACGCAGTACTGGCCCAATATGAAAAAAAGTAAATCTCCCCCGCCCTTCTCCATGAATGAAAAAACCCTGCAATCACTTGCAGGCGAAGTTTATTTCGACCGCGGCGTTGGCTACTACAACGCCGGAACCGTCGCACAACTGATGATCGGCAACGACAACATGACTGCGCGCGTACACGGCTCCATGGAAACACCTTATCTGGTGCGTTTCTGGCATGACCGGCAGAAACTCCAATGGGGCTGCGCCTGCCCGCTCGGCGCTGACGGCGCATTCTGCAAACACCTGGTCGCCGCCGGTCTCACGTGGATCAACAACGACGACAGCGCACTGCACAGCGAACCGGACCTGGAAAACGTCGCCTCGGACCTGCGTGCCGCACTCGCCCCGTTCGACCGCGAAACACTTCTGGAGATGATCATTCAGCGCGCGATATGGGACGAACACCTGCTCGAAGAATTGCATCTTCTCGGCAAATCACAAATAAATATTAATAAAAACAAATAGTTAACTAAATTCTTCGCGGTTTGATCGACAATCGCATCCACTATCAGGTATTGAGAGTGCCGGGGGCTAGACTGGAATCAACCATCCATCCACAAGGCCCGCCCGCATGCACATTACCGCCGACCCCGCACTGTTATCCGACACGTTGCGCTACCGCCTGCAGGCGCGGCGCACACTGCAACAGGACGAGGTGCGGATCTCGGTCAACGTCAAGGTGTTGATCCAGACCCGCGACAACGACCAGGCCACGCTCGACCGCAGAATTCACGACGCCCTCGGCGCGTTCATGTCGACACGCTGGCTGCTGTCGCGCATCGAACGCGGCGGCGATGCCGCCGGATACGAACGTGTGCAACTGGTCGCCATCACCCGCGTCAAGGCCACCGAAAACTACAACCTCGCGGAACGTGCCCGCCTCGCCAGCCACGAAGGCCTGTCGCTGGAAAACCCACGCGTCGATTACGGACTGTCGATCGACGAAGTCGACCGGCTGGTCACCGAGATGCGCTACGACATCATCCGCCAGGTCAACGAACAGATCGCCGGCTTCAACCGCGAAACCGGCCGCGAGTGGCGGCTCGGTGACATCGAGTTCGGCATCGAGCAACTCGCCGACCGCGCCCGGCGCACCGGCAAGGGCGCCTATCGCGACACCGACGATCTGCTCGGACGGCTCGATCCGGAATATGACGAAGGCTCGCTTTCTGGGAGTGAGCGGATTACGTTGACGGCGGCGGTTACACTGCGGGCGACCCCGCCCTCCGCAGCCGAGCATCCTTACACGCTGCGTGCGCCCGAAGTCGTCACCGGTTGATACCACCCGATACCACACGGGGAACAAAATGCTGCGACGTCGCTTTTTTCAATCGATTCTTGCACTTATCGGTGCAGGACAAGGCGTTATCTCTGCCCCCGCTACTGCCGCTTCGCACACCGTGCTCCTGCAACGCTCACGGCTCGCGGGCTTTCGGTATCACCAAGCGGAATCCGTATGGCCCCTGTTGCAAATCGGCGATACGCTGCACCTGGTGCGTGAACCGCACAATGCACACAACAGCAACGCTGTACGCATCGACTGGGAATCGCATACGCTGGGCTACGTGCCGCGCATCGAAAACCACGCCGCTGCCCAGTTGCTGGATCGCAACGAGACGCTGACGGCCCGCATCACAGCCTTAACAAACAGCACGGACCCGTGGCAGCGGGTGCAATTCGAGGTATTGCTTTCAACGAGAACAAAAACCGCATGAAACCGCTTGCACATGTGCGCATGGATGACGACGGCCACTGGCGCGAACACGCGCTGGACGATCATCTGCAAAGCGTCGCAGCACTTGCGTACGAGCATGCGAAGAATTTCGGAGGGGAAGAATGGGCCTATCTTGCCGGACTGTGGCACGACTTGGGTAAATATCGTCCACGATTCCAGAATTACATCCGGCAGGTCACTGGGTATGAACCAGACGCGCATATTAAAGGCGAGTCAGGGAAAGCACCGCATTCGACGGCTGGCGCGATGCTGGCATGTGACCGCTTCGGCGCAACAGGCCGGGTCCTGGCGTATCTCATCGCCGGACACCACGCCGGTTTGTATGACTGGTTCGGCGGATTGGACGGACGGCTGGCCAACCCGGATAGCCGTGCGGAATTGAATGAAGCCTTGGCAAGCCAGCCACTACCCGGCTTGCTCGATCACGGCCAATTCACAGCAGACTTACGCGCAATCCCCGGCGGTAAAAACGGTTTCGCGTTGTGGGTGCGCATGCTGTTTTCAGCGCTCGTCGATGCCGATTTTCTCGATACCGAACGTTTCATGTCGCCCGAACGCTTCGAGCAAAGAAATCAATGGCCAGCGCTGGAAGCACTAACTCCATTATTCGAGAACCACATGCAAGCGCTCGCCACATGCGCCGAGCCTACGTCGGTCAACAGGCTGCGCGCAGATATCCTGGCCCAGTGCCGCAACAAAGCCGCGCTGGACGCGGGGCTGTTTTCACTCACCGTCCCCACGGGCGGCGGAAAAACATTGTCGAGCATGGCGTTTGCACTGGTACACGCAAAAATCCATAAAAAACAAAGAGTTATATACGTTATTCCCTATACCAGCATTATCGAGCAGACGGCGGATATCTTTCGCGGCATCTTCGGTGAATCGGTCATTGAACACCACAGCAATGCCGAATCTGATCCCGCTCGTGAAAGCAGCGCAAGCCGCCTAGCGTGCGAAAACTGGGATGCTCCCATCGTCGTCACCACCAACGTACAGTTTTTTGAATCGCTGTTTGCCGCGCGCACCTCGCGCTGTCGCAAGCTACATAACATCGTGAATTCCATCGTCGTGCTTGACGAAGCGCAATTGCTGCCGCCCGATTTCTTGCAACCCATCATGGACGTGCTCAATCTGCTTGCCCATCACTACGGAGTAACCGTCGTGCTTTCCACCGCGACCCAACCTGCGCTGTCTACGCGCGAATACTTCGATGCCCGGCAAAAACTGCGCGGCCTCGACAACGTTCGCGAAATCATCGACAACCCCGAATCACTCTATGCCGCATTGGAAAGAGTCAACGTTCGCCTGCCCACCGACTGGCATGCGCCTGTGAATTGGCCGATGCTCGCGCATGAACTCACCAGCCATGAATCCGTGCTTACCATCGTTAACCGCCGTCAGGATGCGCGTGAACTGTGGCAGCTAATGCCCAAAGGCACGCTACACCTGTCGGCGCTCATGTGCGGCGCGCACCGCTCACACGTCATTACCAGCATTAAGGAGCGGCTGAAGAATGGCATTCCAACGCGCGTGGTCAGCACACAATTGGTGGAAGCCGGTGTTGATCTCGATTTCCCTGTGGTGTATCGCGCACTCGCCGGACTCGACTCTATCGCGCAGGCAGCGGGCCGCTGCAACCGCGAAGGGCGGCTTGCGCGCGGGGAAGTCGTGGTTTTCGTGCCGCCGAAGCCCGCGCCGCCTGGCTTATTGCTTAAGGGTGAAAACGCATGCCGCAACGTGCTGCATGGCGTTACAGGCGATCCGCTCCAGCGCAAGCTGTTTTCGCGCTACTTTGAGCAGCTTTATCACGCCTGCGAATTGGATGCACACCAGATTTGCAGCCTGCTCACAGCCGATGGAACCGAGCTTGCGGTTAACTTTCGCAGCGCCGCCGAAAAATTCCGACTCATTCAGAATGAGGATAGCGTGCCCATCGTCGTGCTTTACCGGGGCGCGGACGGAAAAGACGACAGTATCGATAAATGGCTCGCCACATTGCGCAAAAACAAGCCGGAACGCTGGCTGATGCGCAAACTCCAGCGCTACACGGTTAATCTTCACCGGCGTCAGGCCATGAAATTGCTTGGCCAAGGGGATATTGAAGAGGTCATGCCGGGGCTATTCGTTCAGATAAGTGATTGGCTCTATGATGCTGACCTCGGACTCAACCCGGACGGATCGCCGATCAATCCGTCCACCACCATTGCTTAAGGAGGCAAGTTGAAAACATTTTGCCTGGAACTTTCCGGTTCATACGCCTGCTTCACTCGCCCAGAAATGAAAGTCGAGCGCGTGAGTTATGACGTAATGACGCCTTCCGCCGCACGCGCCTGCTTTGAGGCGATTTTGTGGAAGCCGGCGATACGCTGGCATGTGCGCACGATTGAAGTGCTCAAACCTATAAGCTGGATCAACCTGCGCCGCAACGAAGTAGCCAGCGTAATTTCCACGCGCAACGTCGAGACAGCCATGAAATCCGGCAAAGGCGATCTTGGCCTATTCATCGAAGACGAGCGTCAGCAACGCGCCGGATTATTTTTGCGCGATGTGGCCTATCGCGTGCATGCCGATTTGGAGTTTCTTGCAGACCGCGACCCGCAAGCCAGCGCTACGAAATATCACGAGATGTTCGAACGCAGAGCCAGCAAAGGGCAGTGCGTCAACCAACCGTACTTGGGCTGCCGCGAATTTGCAGCCAACTTTCGGCTGGTGGCTGACCCGGCGACTGAGCGTGCGCCAATCGACGCTACGAACGATTTGGGCTTCATGCTGCACGACCTTGATTTTTCCAAACCCACCGATCCACAGCCCCGGTTTTTCCGTGCGCGGCTGGACAAAGGCGCGGTGCATGTGCCCGCTTGGGAAAGCAATGAGGTGCGCGCATGATTCTGCAAGCGCTCGATGCGTATTACCGGCGCAAGCAGGCCGACCCTGACCCGGCAAACCGCCTGCCAGCCTTTGGGCTGGAGAATAAGGAAATCCCATTCATTCTGGAAATCGATGCAGCGGGAAACATGGTCAATCTGGCCGATACCCGCAGTGGCGACGGTAAAAAGAAATTCGGGAAACGCTTTCTGGTGCCGCAAGGCGTAAAGAAAACCTCCGGGGTTGCGGCCAATCTGTTGTGGGATAACGTTGAATACGTTTTGGGCATCAACACGCGAGGCAAGCCGGAGCGTGTGGCTGAACAACACGTGGCTTTCCGCGCACGGATCGAGGCTTTGCCCACGGCGGCACGAAACGATAACGGCATCAAAGCCGTCATTGCATTTCTGGATGCGTTCCGTCCCGACATGCTCGAAAAAATGCCAGCGTGGGCGGACATTCAGGAAACCAATCCGGTGATGACTTTTCGCCTGCATGGTGATTTGGAACTCGTCTGCCAACGCCCGGCCATCGTGGCTGCTGCAAGCGCCGTACCGACCGATGAATCCCCTGATGGCATTTGTCTGGTTAGTGGCTCTCCCGCTGCCATCGAGCGCTTACATCCCGCGATCAAGGGCGTGTGGGGAGCACAGTCTTCGGGTGCCAACATCGTCTCTTTCAACCTCGACGCCTTCAATTCTTACGGCAAAGTGCAAGGTGCGAATGCACCCTTGGGCAAAGGGGCGGTGTTTTCCTACACCACCGCACTCAACCACCTGCTCGCAAAAGATTCTCGTCAGCGCATTCAGGTTGGCGACGCTTCCACTGTGTTTTGGGCGGAAGAGCCTCACGATCTCGAAAACACCATGGTTGATCTTTTCGGAGAACCCACCAAAGATAATCCGAACAAGAACACCGATGCCATCAAAGCGCTGTACGCCGCAGTGGAAGCTGGGAAGTTCAGCGTCGGCGCACCGAACACGCGCTTTCATGTGCTTGGGCTTGCACCGAACGCCGCACGTATCAGCATCCGTTTCTGGGAAACCGCAACGGCAGTTGAATTAGCCAAGCGCATCAAGCAACACTTCGACGATCTGGCCATCGCTCATACCAGTTATGAACCAGAATATTTGTCGTTGTTTCGCTTGCTCACAAGCCTTGCCGTGCTGAACAAGTCGGACAATATCCCGCCCAATCTGGGGGGCGACGTCATGCGCGCCATCCTCGAAGGTGTGCCGTATCCCGCAGCCCTGCTGAATCTCGCGGTGCTGCGCTGCCGGGCTGAACAAAAGCCCACTTACGCCCGCGCTTCAGTTATCAAAGCTAGCCTTAACCGATTGATTCGTAAAAAACAATTACTGGAAAAGGAGTTTTTTTTCATGCTCGATCGATCTAACATCAACCCGGCTTACCGACTGGGACGGCTTTTTGCCGTGCTCGAAAAAATTCAGGAAGAAGCCAGTCCCGGACTGAACGCCACGATTCGTGATCGCTACTACGGCGCGGCGTCCAGCGCCCCGGTATCGGTATTCACCACGCTGCTGCGCCTGAAGAATCATCACCTAGGCAAGCTCACGAAGGGTCGCGCCGTGCAAATGGAAAAACTGGTAGGCGAAATTATGACTGAGCTTGCCGACTTCCCGCGCCAACTTGCCCTTCCCGAGCAAGGCCGCTTCGCCCTTGGTTACTACCATCAACGCCAAGCCTTCTTCAGCAAATCCGAACCCACCACTACTCAAGAGGAATCCAAATGAGCCTGACTAACCGATACGATTTTGTATTGCTGTTCGATGTGAAAGACGGCAATCCCAATGGCGATCCCGATGCAGGCAATCTGCCGAGGCTTGACGCCGAAACCGGACACGGCCTGGTCACTGACGTATCACTCAAGCGCAAAGTGCGTAATTTCGTCGGCCTCGTCAAAAGTGAACAGCCGCCCTACGAGATTTACGTCAAGGAAAAAGCTATCCTAAACCGGCAACACGAGCGCGCATACGTGGGTATCGGCAAAGCCGAACTACTCAAAGGCGATGACAAAAAGCGCAAAGGCGGCGACGCAGTAAATGAAGCACGTATGTGGATGTGCAAAAACTTCTTCGACGTTCGCACGTTTGGCGCGGTAATGTCCACCGGCGTCAACTGCGGGCAGGTGCGCGGCCCGGTGCAACTGACTTTCTCGCGATCCATTGATCCCATCGTTGCACTGGAACATTCGATTACCCGCATGGCCGTAGCCACTGAAGCCGAAGCTGAAAAACAGGACGGCGACAACCGCACCATGGGCCGCAAACACACCGTGCCCTACGGCCTCTACATGGCGCACGGTTTTGTTTCCAGTTTTCTGGCCAAGCAAACGGGGTTTTCAGCGGACGACCTGCAATTGCTGTGGCAAGCATTGGAACATATGTTCGAGCATGACCGCTCCGCCGCTCGTGGCGAAATGTCCACACGCGGCCTTTACGTATTCAAGCACGAGTCGGAATTGGGTAATGCCTCTGCGCACGCGCTTTTCGAACGCATCAGCGCGAAACTCAAGGATGGCGTAACCGCACCCCGCGCCTTCACTGACTATGCTGTCACGGTCAATGACAAAGATTTTCCCGCAGGCGTAACGCTTGCACGGCTGTGTGGATAAAAACCCTACCGCCGCCCGCGCCAATACCCTGGCCGGCGGCTGTGGTGTGCTACGGCAATGACTCGCACATGATCCGGCATAACCCTATAGATCAGCGAATAAGGGAATTCCTGCAAAGAGCGCATGCGGGTCACGCTTTGTGCGGTGACGCCAATGCCGGGGTACTGCGCCAGCAGTTTCAACGCCTGATCAATCTCGTCTGCAAATTTGCTGGCGGCAGAAAATGCCTGTTTCCCGAGGTACCAGTCGATGGCGGCATCAATGTCATTCCGAGCCCGATCACTCAGGTCAACCCGCATTGTCCGATTTGGCCTTTGCGCCGCTGATTCGAGCACGGACTTCTTTCATGACCTCATCCGCCGGTATCCACTCAGTACGCCCGGCTTCCATGTCCGCCACGCGCCGCGCGATTTCATCATCCCACGCCTTGGCGATGGCCTCAGGGGTATCTTCCGGCTCACCCTCCAGGCTGACAATCAGCCGGTGGATCAATTCGCTGCGCTCTTTGGGAGGCAGTTTCAAGGCCTGCGCTTCAAGTTCTTCGATCATCGCGCCCATGTTGATTTCTCCGGTGCACTGACAATTTCATCATGGTAGCAGCATCGACATGCCTAAACCAGATACGCCAGACCCGATCCCGATCTCCGCCCTGCAGCACTACGCCTACTGTCCGCGGCAGTGCGCGCTGATTCACGTTGAGCAGGCGTTTGAGGACAACATCTACACCGCCCGTGGTCAGGCGGTGCACCGGCTGGTTGACAATCCCGGCTATGAAATAAAGTCTGGTGTAAAAGTAGAACGGGCGCTGCCGCTCTGGTCCGACCGATTGGGTTTGATCGGCAAAGCCGATCTGGTGGAGTTTCATCCGGACGGCAGCGTTTTTCCGGTCGAATTCAAGCACGGCCGCAAGCGCGAAAAGATTCACGACGATATCCAGCTCGCAGCGCAGGCCCTGTGCCTGGAGGAAATGCTCTGCGTCACCATCCCGGCCGGCGCCATTTACCACGCCTCCAGCCGGCGGCGACGCGAGGTTGTGATCGATACCGCGCTTCGTGATGTCACAGAAAACACAGTTGCGTCAGTACGCCGGATGATCGACCAACGCGTATTGCCGCCACCGGTTAACGATGAGCGCTGCCGCGCCTGCTCGCTCAAGGATATCTGCCAGCCCGCCGTTTTCGCCGATGCCGCACGCCTCCGGCAACTTGGCGACAAACTTTTTACGCCGGAGTCCTGAATGCAGACCCTCCTCAATACGCTCTACGTGATGACCCCCAATGCTTACGCGCATCTGGAAAACGCCACCATCCGCATCGACGTGGATCGCGAAAAACGCCTGCAGGTGCCGTTGCACCACCTGTCGGGCATGGTCTGCTTCGGCAACATCATGGTGTCCCCGGCGCTGATGCACCGGCTGGCCGAGGAAGGCAAGAGTCTGGTGCTGCTGGATGAGCGCGGTCGCTTCAAGGCGCGGCTGGAAGGCCCGGTCACGGGCAACATCCTGTTGCGCCAGGCCCAGCATCAACGCGCGCTCCAACCCGACTTCGCCACCCATCTTGCGCGAGCATTCATCGCCGGCAAGATCCGCAACAGTCGCCATATATTACTGCGTGCGTCGCGCGAGGCTGATACACAGGAAGACGAAAAAGCGCTGTCACGCGCCGCCGATGATCTCGCCGCCAGCCTGCGCGCCCTGGCCACCGCCGGCAATACAGACACTCTGCGGGGTATTGAGGGTGATGCCGCCAAAAAATACTTCGCCGCTCTCAATCATGTGCTCAAGCCATCCGTGCGTCAGGATTTCCCTTTCACCGGCCGCACACGACGCCCGCCGCTTGATCCCATCAACGCCCTGCTGTCGTTTCTTTATTCGATGCTGATGAATGACTGCCGCTCGGCGCTCGAAAGCGTGGGGCTCGACCCTCAACTCGGATTCCTGCATGCCGTTCGCCCCGGGCGCGCAGCGCTTGCGCTTGATCTGATGGAAGAGTTCAGGCCCTATCTTGCGGACCGGCTGGCACTCACACTACTCAATCGCAATCAACTTTCCGCCAGCGATTTCGATCATCGTGAGGGCGGTGCGGTCATGCTCAATGAGCGGGGCCGAAAAACCGTCGTCGTCGCGTATCAGGAACGCAAGCAGGAAGAATTGCAGCACCCATTACTCGAAACACAAACCGCCATCAGTCTGCTGCCGTTGCTACAGGCGCGCTTTCTCGCGCGCACCCTGCGCGGCGAGATGGAAAGCTATCTGCCATTTCTGACCCGGTAGCCTCGAATGCTCATCATTGTCAGCTACGATGTCGCCACCCAAACCAGTGCCGGGCGGCGACGATTGCGACGTGTCGCCAAAGTATGCGAGAGCACGGGACAGCGTGTGCAAAAATCGGTGTTTGAATGCCAACTGGATGAAATGCAGTTTGAACAACTCGAACGTCGGTTACTGGCCGAAATCGACGAGTCGGAGGACAATCTGCGCTTCTACCGCATCACCGAATCAGCGCGGGTACGGGTCAAGGAATATGGAAAATTCAAAGCAACCGACTTTGACGGCCCACTGGTCATCTAGCGCGAACGTGCAGCTTCCGATACTGCACGCACCGGTTCGCGAAAACAATAACCCATTGTTTTTATTAAATTTTTTGTTTTGTCGCTTTGTATGGCCTGGTGTACGCGAATGTGCTGCAACTGGGTTCGCGCATTACAATCAACTTCATGTGGCGCATCAGAAGCTTGGCGCGCCACTGTCGCCCCGGCACTCGTGCCGGGGCGTGGATTGAAACCCGCAGCACCACGCCATCATCGGTTGCCCGCCGTGGTCGCCCCGGCACTCGTGCCGGGGCGTGGATTGAAACGGCAAGCGCCCCAGTGCTGAGAACATGTTGCGCGGTCGCCCCGGCACTCGTGCCGGGGCGTGGATTGAAACGACTGGACGCTGATCAACAGCGCACTGGCTGCTGGTCGCCCCGGCACTCGTGCCGGGGCGTGGATTGAAACGCGGTGCTGAGGCATATACGCTGCTGAAAATGGGGTCGCCCCGGCACTCGTGCCGGGGCGTGGATTGAAACCGCAAGCATGGGCGCCGTTGCGCTCGACGCTGATCGTCGCCCCGGCACTCGTGCCGGGGCGTGGATTGAAACTCGTCGTGGTTGCAAAGAACAATCGCGCCATCCTTGTCGCCCCGGCACTCGTGCCGGGGCGTGGATTGAAACTAGTGACATACGACATCACCGAGACCGACGAGCAGGTCGCCCCGGCACTCGTGCCGGGGCGTGGATTGAAACTCCGAGACGCTTAGGATCGCATTGCCAGATTTCGGGTCGCCCCGGCACTCGTGCCGGGGCGTGGATTGAAACCCTGTGCCAATGATCTGCGGATTTTGCCTGTTTGCGTCGCCCCGGCACTCGTGCCGGGGCGTGGATTGAAACAAAAGGTAACGACGCACACGCTACGTCACAGGAGGTCGCCCCGGCACTCGTGCCGGGGCGTGGATTGAAACTGTGTCCAGGCGTCCGCTTGCCGAGTTGATCCCGGGTCGCCCCGGCACTCGTGCCGGGGCGTGGATTGAAACAAACAAAAATTGGATTATGCACGGGGTGTGCGGGGTCGCCCCGGCACTCGTGCCGGGGCGTGGATTGAAACGAAAACAGCCGCGCCGCATGTTCCTCGGTCGCGAGGTCGCCCCGGCACTCGTGCCGGGGCGTGGATTGAAACTGATGGCCGCTGAATGGTCGTACCCAGCCTCGATGGTCGCCCCGGCACTCGTGCCGGGGCGTGGATTGAAACATCGCTGGCTGCTGGGTTCAATCCGGCGCACGCGTGTCGCCCCGGCACTCGTGCCGGGGCGTGGATTGAAACGCGATGCCGAGCGTTTTTTGAACTTCGATCTTAGGTCGCCCCGGCACTCGTGCCGGGGCGTGGATTGAAACAAAAAGAGGCTGATGATGCAATGCGCGTGTTCAGGGTCGCCCCGGCACTCGTGCCGGGGCGTGGATTGAAACAAGACGCAGGATGAGCTTCGCGCCTCTATCGAGCGGTCGCCCCGGCACTCGTGCCGGGGCGTGGATTGAAACAATGGGCGCAGATGTCGAGCAGCAACTGGTCGATGGTCGCCCCGGCACTCGTGCCGGGGCGTGGATTGAAACATGGGCGCAGATGTCGAGCAGCAACTGGTCGATGGTCGCCCCGGCACTCGTGCCGGGGCGTGGATTGAAACATCGTGCCGGCACCGGATAAGGCATGGCCGGCGACGTCGCCCCGGCACTCGTGCCGGGGCGTGGATTGAAACAATCGGTCGAGGCAGAAACAGCCGTATCTGTAGTGTCGCCCCGGCACTCGTGCCGGGGCGTGGATTGAAACACATCGTAACGGAGTAAACCATGATCATTCTAAGGTCGCCCCGGCACTCGTGCCGGGGCGTGGATTGAAACAACCTGTATCTGCGCAAGGGCCGTACCGACGGGCGTCGCCCCGGCACTCGTGCCGGGGCGTGGATTGAAACACGCCTGGGGCCGTTACAGTCAAGCGCGCGGATGGTCGCCCCGGCACTCGTGCCGGGGCGTGGATTGAAACCACATGGATGATGTGCGGATTCAGCAGATCAGGGGTCGCCCCGGCACTCGTGCCGGGGCGTGGATTGAAACCCCGGTGGTGGCCGGCACTGATAACACGGCGTACGTCGCCCCGGCACTCGTGCCGGGGCGTGGATTGAAACATTCGTGGACGGCCTTTTGGATCCATACCGCGCAGTCGCCCCGGCACTCGTGCCGGGGCGTGGATTGAAACTCTGCCGGGATGCCGGCGTCCATCAATGCCTCGGTGGTCGCCCCGGCACTCGTGCCGGGGCGTGGATTGAAACGTGCAGCGAACGGTAAAGCAGACCGCTCCGAAGCGTCGCCCCGGCACTCGTGCCGGGGCGTGGATTGAAACGCTTTGCCGGCGGCGGCAACCCGATCAATAGAACGTCGCCCCGGCACTCGTGCCGGGGCGTGGATTGAAACTCTTAAACACCATCGGCAAGACTGGCGAAATAGAGGTCGCCCCGGCACTCGTGCCGGGGCGTGGATTGAAACCAGTCGGAGTATCTGACGTCGGAGTGGTACCACCGTCGCCCCGGCACTCGTGCCGGGGCGTGGATTGAAACTGGAATCGTGCCGTTGATGACCGGAACCTATATGGTCGCCCCGGCACTCGTGCCGGGGCGTGGATTGAAACAACAATGGGAACGGTGGATGCGACTACAGAAGGCTCGTCGCCCCGGCACTCGTGCCGGGGCGTGGATTGAAACAATGACAACCTGACGCGGCTGGCGCAGGTGCAGCGTCGCCCCGGCACTCGTGCCGGGGCGTGGATTGAAACCCCGCAGGTGCGGCGGTATCCAGTCGCCACCGGCGTCGCCCCGGCACTCGTGCCGGGGCGTGGATTGAAACCCGCAGGTGCGGCGGTATCCAGTCGCCACCGGCGGTCGCCCCGGCACTCGTGCCGGGGCGTGGATTGAAACCATTTAAGGCTCGCGCGACCCGTTGAAGCGTACGGTCGCCCCGGCACTCGTGCCGGGGCGTGGATTGAAACTCTCATATTTGCCATCAAGTTACCCGTATTTTCTGGTCGCCCCGGCACTCGTGCCGGGGCGTGGATTGAAACTCACCGGCTTGCTAGCTTTCAACAGCCGCTTGATCGTCGCCCCGGCACTCGTGCCGGGGCGTGGATTGAAACATGCTTGGCCGTGTCATAAGCCGCAGCACTCGCGGTCGCCCCGGCACTCGTGCCGGGGCGTGGATTGAAACTCACCGGCTTGCTAGCTTTCAACAGCCGCTTGATCGTCGCCCCGGCACTCGTGCCGGGGCGTGGATTGAAACTTCTGTAAAAACAGCACAAGCTCAGATAAGCAAGGTCGCCCCGGCACTCGTGCCGGGGCGTGGATTGAAACATGCTTGGCCGTGTCATAAGCCGCAGCACTCGCGGTCGCCCCGGCACTCGTGCCGGGGCGTGGATTGAAACGCGCTTGGCCTGCTGACATCCGGCCTTGATCGCGTGTCGCCCCGGCACTCGTGCCGGGGCGTGGATTGAAACGCCGAAACGCTTGGGACCCCCCCTAGTAGTTCGTTCCATCAATATAGTTACTAAATAGATTATGATAGCCATGGTTTCCATTCGACTCTTGGTGGGGGTGATCATGGCCAGAAAGACAAAGCGGGCGACGCTG